>Ga0209337_1000291_pt1 | contig 39999 bp, 29 predicted proteins | sample LinPmetageLP53_FD_184044 | JGI IMG/M metagenome (GOLD analysis project Ga0209337, IMG submission 184044) | Marine viral communities from the Pacific Ocean - LP-53 (SPAdes) (version 2) | ecosystem: Environmental > Aquatic > Marine > Oceanic | place: Pacific Ocean | collected 2010-02-08
GGTGACCCAGGACTTCAAGGAGCAACAGGAACTCAAGGTGCAACCGGTGGGCAAGGTGCAAGTGGACTTACAGGATCTACTGGTGCAACTGGTGCAGTTGGTCAACAAGGAGCTACAGGTGATCTAGGTCCAACTGGTCAACAGGGAGCAAGCGGTACAATGGGAGCAACTGGAGAACCTGGAAGCGACGGGCTGTTTGGATCCACTGGATTCCAAGGTGCAACTGGAGCCGTAGGTATCCAAGGTGCAACTGGAGTAACTGGCCAACAGGGAGCAACTGGTACAATAGGTGGACAAGGAGCAAGCGGTGCTGTAGGTAATCAAGGAGCAACAGGTTTAACAGGCCAACAAGGAGCAACTGGTACAATAGGTGGACAGGGCGCAACAGGTGCCGTAGGTCAACAAGGATCAACTGGTGCAGTTGGTGAACAAGGAGCAACTGGTACAATAGGTGGACAGGGCGCAACAGGTGCCGTAGGTCAACAAGGAGCAACTGGTGCAATTGGTGAACAAGGAGCAACAGGAACACAAGGAGCAACAGGTACACAAGGAGCAACAGGTTTAACAGGTCAACAGGGTGCAACAGGTGCCATAGGTGGTCAAGGAGCAAGTGGTGCCATAGGTAATCAAGGAGCAACTGGAACACAAGGTGCTGACGGTGAACAAGGTGCTATTGGTAAACAAGGTGCAACAGGTCTTAATGGCGCCGTAGGATTACAAGGTGCAACCGGCGGACAAGGTGCTAATGGAGAACAAGGTGCTATAGGATTGCAAGGAGCAACAGGTTTACAAGGTTCTACTGGACCTATAGGTCAACAAGGATCTACTGGTGTAGTACTAGGAGCAACTGGTGCAACCGGTGTAACTGGTGATTATGGAGGATATCTTACAGCATATACCGGTGCTGCTGCAAACCAGCCATCTGCATTCCAAGCTAATAAAGCAATCACAACAGCAGCTGATTGGAAGGCAGCTAATCAAACAATATACTTAGGTGCTGAAGGTAATGATCCTGCATCTGGTGCTGCAATTGATTATCAGGTTAGCAATACAGTATACTCAACCTGGAATTCAACAATTTCACTATCTGAAAATAAAGCTTTTATTAGAATCTGGGAATATGGATCTCCGGATAAAGTAAATTATTATGAATTTGACTATACTGATATAAGTACTACAAATGGAGCTGGTGGTGGTATTGAATTAGCTAAAGGTACTTACATAGGAGGTGCTGGTGTTACTGCATTTAGTAAACCTTTGGTTGGATGGGGTATGAATGGTAGTAAAGGTTTAACTGGTCCACAAGGTCCACAAGGTGCAGTAGTTGGCCAATCAACATTATTACAAGCAAGATTTTCAGGATATAGAATTGGAGTACCTGATTGGAATGGAGGAGTTAGTAATGGTAAATATGCAGTAGGTGGTGATATTCCAAATTGGGGCGCGCCAGATGCTCCTTCCCAAGTATACTATTTAATGGAGACAACTCAAACGGATACATTTAATACGGAAGATATTTTAGATTCTGGTTTTCATGGGCAAGCAACACCAGGTGGAGATTTAACTGGAGGATTTTTGAGAGTAACTGCATTGGCTTGGATGACAAATCAAGTAACTAATCCTACTTATTTAGGTAGAGTTAGAATATCAGTAAAGAAATTTGATATAACTCCTAATACTGCTGGCCTTGCAACACCAACGGATCAACCTACTGCTACAATTATAGAAAACACTTCATATCAAATAGCACCAAATACTATTCCTGGTCCGTTAGGAGCCTATTCATGGAGTTTTATTCTGGAGTCGGATGGACTAACTGTGACTCGTAATGAAATCTTTAAATTAGGATTTAGTTATGAGGTAGTGGATAATGGAGGAAATCCTATTACATTAAATGCTGGCGAACCGTGGGCAATTAATTGGAGGATGGAATATTGTATTGTATAAACTATATTATTAAACAATTATTATATTTAAGGTATAATAATAAATAGACAACAAATGCAAAAAGATAATATCGAGGAAACTCCACAGGAAGTCCATGAAAATAAATATTGGCAATGGGTTAAAGGAGAAAAATCTGGTGATGTAGTTACTATTAAGAATATTGACGATAAGTGGATAAACTTTAATGAAGGCGGTAGATTATCAAAAGATTTACAAAATGAATTTATACAACAATTAGACTCTGATATAGCAGGAGAATTTGTTAGTTCAACAAATAACACTGGCCCTCTTAATAATGGAGGGGCTATTATACCAAGCAATACACAACCTATAGAAACATTAGAAAAGGTTAAATCACCTATTAGAATTTTGTTTAATAAGCAAAAGAAAAATAATAAAGTAAAACTTCTCTTAGAATTTCCTGTAAACATTCCAACAAAAGGTGTGTATGAATTAATGAGTACATCATTTGATGAAAAAGAAGTTAATGAAGAACTAAAATCATTTATTTTGGATCAATTATCTGAAGATGAAATATTAGACTGTTTACATAACAGTGTACAATCATTAATTGAGAGCAAGTATAAAGGTGAATAGCACACTTTATAACTAGTAATATATAATAAAATTAATCATATGAGCGAGACTGCAAAACAAACTATACCTAATCGTCGCCAAAGAAGAGCGGCAATGAAAAATCAAGGAATCTTAAAAATGAAAGGTAAATTATCATTTAAAGAATGGTTGGAAATCTGTAAACAAACTAGAGAAAAAGGCAAAGAAATACATGAAGCTAATGTTGAAGCTGCTGAAAAATCTATATATGCTAAATTAGAACAATTTGAAAATGTTAAGATAGCTAATTGGAAAGAAGAAGGTTATACAGATAAAGAAATAGAAAAGTTAAGAGAAGCCTATTCTCTTATAATGGTTAAAGATAAATCTACTTGGCATGCTGATAAAAAATTAGCAAGAAAAACAATTAAAGAATTAACATCTACATTATATAAAAGAAAGTCGTAAATGATTAAAATAGTTTTAGAGCCAGCAAGAAATGGTGTTATTAAAAAAGTCATTGATGATAATCATGGTGGAGGAAGGGAGCATTTTACTTCAACTGATGTTTATGAATCAAATGAAAATGATAAGAATCAATTTAGTTATATAAAAAGATTCTTTTTTGATTTATGCGATGATATAGGGCTAGAACCTGGTAGTAAATTTGATAAAAATGTATTAGATATTAATACACGTTGGGGTACTCATTTTGAACCAACAGTTAAGGATATTGAATTTAAAATAAAATCTCTTAAGAATGAGCTTAAGGAACTAGAAGAATGGAAGAAGAACATATAGAATTTAATTTCATATACTCTAATGATGCACTACGCGTTAAAACATTTTTAGGAAATGTTCCTAGAAGTATAGAGTGTATAAATTATATGGATATATTTAACAAGCTTACAAAAAATGATTTTTATCAATATGAGCCATCTGATGCAGTAGTATCATCTTATTTAATGAGGCAATTACAGAATGCAATTAATCGTAATATATCCACAACGATATTTTATGTTTTAGGCAACTTAAATACAGAGACGGTTGGAGGAATACAAAGTTATGTAGAATCATTATCATCTAAACCTATTACTTATAAAATTTATCATTCACCGGATATTATGGTCAATGGCACAGCTGAGCTATTTGATGACATAATAGAATTTGAATGAAAACTCACAGAATATTTAATAAAGGACAAAATGTATACTGCTTATTAGCATCTCATACTAATCCTAATATACTTTTACCAGTTAAAGGTAAAATCTTAGATTCCAAATGGGATCCAGTAAATCCTCTTTATCAAATTCGTATTATTAAGTTCTATGATAATATGAAATTTTTAAAACAGCATTTCTTTGATATGAATTTCAGACATGTATTTGAAAATAGAGCAAGAAAAATGATTCTTAAAGCTGATGATTATAAAACAGCAAAAGTATTAGAAGATAGATTAAATGAAAAAGATAGAGAAAGATTTTATGTAGTTATAGAATCGGTTATGTGTACTAAAACAAAGGTTGGGTTATCAGAATTATTTGAAAAGGTACAACTTTATATGATATCTAAAAATCTAAAAGAAATAAGAGAAATTTCTGCAAGACCATTTTTTAAAGGTCCACTTTCATTAGATAGTATAAAAGAATTTGATGCAAGATATAAAAAAGGTTGGTTGGATAAATTTGAAAAGGGTGACCTTAATATTGATAAGTACCTCGACAGCCTAAGTTGAATATATAATAAAAATAAGACTTAAATATGGGACTAGTCCAAACTGACATTAGCAGTTTAAACAGCGCAATGCCTCAATCACCAAATAGTCAATCAGGAGCAGTGCTTCCGGCTTTTGGTGGTGAATCAGTTGGTTTTGCTGCTGATGTATCAGCTGCTTATGCAAAAGGATTCTATGCAAATAGTGCCAAGCCTGCGCGTGCAACTGTGCCTACTAATATGGTAGACAAAGACATTCCTGTGTCTATTGCTAATAAATATGCTTTATTTAATTTTCAAGGATTTAATGGGGCAGGTTCTCAAGCAGCTACAAAATTTTACACTGATCAACCTGATAATACATTAATGGGAGGTGAGGGTGCAAAAGGTCTTTCGCTCCCGAGTATGATAAACTGGTTTAGAGATAAGTACCCAAAAATACAATATTCACCATCAGAATTTTTATATTCTAAATATTACAAGAAGATTCCACTTAATCATTTAATTACATTAAGAAGGTTTCCAATGCCTGTAACTGATAACATTTATAATTATCAAACAATGACTGCTTCTGAGGATGGTACACCAGATTCAAACACTGAAACAGATGCAACAATGGCTGCTGGTGTAACTGCTATAACTTATATGGGAGCAACCGCAGGTAATCAGTTGGAGGAATTATTAAAAATGAGTTTTGGTTTAAAGTGGAAACAGCTTGATGCTAAATTTGAAGAAATAGAATTAGCTAAATCTGCGAGTGGCTTTAGTGCAGGTAATATGGGAATAGGAGGAATTGCAGGTAATGTTGTAAATGCAGTTGGTGATGCTGGCCAAGGAAGGTCATATAAAGAAAGACACCAAGCAAAGTATGGTAAAGGTGCATTAACAGGAGATAAGTTAGGTACTACATATGCTGACTTTGTATTAGGACCAGTGAATGTTGTAGATAATACAACGATTAGAGATAGAGGAATAAATTTTCAAAATGATATGAGATTACAATTTGAATATGAGCTTAGATCTTTAGCTTTTATTAATCCAAAGGTTGCTATGATTGATATTATGAGTAATATGTTAACTATGACAACTAATAATGCATCATTTTTTGGTGGAGGCCATAGATACTATGGATCTGCTGGTGATGTCGGTACAGCATTAGGCGATACTAGTGCATTACAAAACGGAGATTTTGTAGGATATTTTAAAAGTATTGCTTCAGATATAAAATCTGGTTTTACTGGTTTATTTGGTGGAGCTGATGGAGAATTTGATGGTAATAAAATAAAAGAAGCTTTAAAAACAATAGGAACTAATCTATTAGGAAATATGATGGGAGGGTTTTTAGGCAATATGGGAATTGGTAATACAGGAACAGCTGCTACTAGATCTTTTATTAGTGGAGAACCAACGGGTGATTGGCATGTGACAGTGGGTAATCCTCTTAATCCTATTTGTATGATGGGTAATATGATTTGTGATAGTACTGAAATGGAATTAGGACAAGGTTTAGGGTATGATGATTTTCCTATGGAAGTAAAATTTAATATAAATTTAAAACATGGTAAGCCTAGAGATAAAGGTGATATAGAAAATATGTTTAATGCAGGCCAAGGTAGAATATATGCAGCAACACAAAATGAAGCTGATTATCTAAATTTAAATACAACAGATGCAGACGTGCAAACTTATGGGAATATTCAAACAGGTGATAATGATATTCAACAGAGCTCTCAATTAGAAGGAGGTACCGCTGCAAATGGATATAATGCAGGCGCACCAGCATCTACATTTCCTCCAGAGCAAATAAAAAATATTGATACGGCGCCTGATAATTTAGGTATTCCTATTAATTTATTTGAAGGTACAAAAGCAAGCGTTATAGATGCATAATTAAATTAAATTTAAAATGAATATTAAATCTCTTACTTTAAAAAATAAATTGACAGTTGAAAGAACTGGTGAGCAGTATTTTGATCTAACTGCTCCTTCGTTTAGGTATAAGACAGAGCTAGGTATTAAGGCATTGCATTATATTAAACAAGATCAAGTAGGAAGAATGGATAAAGTATCACTTCAATATTTTGGGAAGAGTGATTATGTAGATGCTCTTTGTATAGTTAATAATATATTTAATCCTTTTTCATTAAATGAAGGAGATGTTATAATTATTCCTAACTTATCTGATTTAAGTGCGGTTTATAGTAGACCTAATGCTGCGTCTAGACCTAACCCTGTTTTAGAGGATTATGTTAATACAGATAGACAAAGCGAAAAAGATCAAGCCAGAGTACAAAGATTAGTACAAAAAGCAAAAACAAAGGAGAGTGGTGTAGATACGCCTATACCTCCTAATATGCTACAACAGGGCCAAGAATCTAAAATATATGCAGGAGGAAATATAACCTTAGGTGCAAATTTACCAACACGTAATAATAATTCTTAAGATATGTCTGAAAGTATAGTTGAAAGAAATATATTAACAATAATAGAGCCTACTATAGAATTAGATCCTCTTACTATGTTAGATAGAGAAAGTAATTCAGATAATTCAAACGGGCTCGTAATGGAAGTTAGGCCTTCTAAATTTTCTACTATAGTTCCTTATGTTATAGTAAATGGGTATGAAGTAGACTTTACTAAATTACGTTATTTTGAGGTAAAGAATGAAGATTTTTATCCAACTATTAAATTAAGATTTGCAGATAGAGACAATATGTTTACTAGTAGATTTTACCCTAAGGATGGTGATATTATTAAAATAAACATTAGATCCCAGGGAGATGAAACTACATTTAAGCCTATAAGAATAGATTTTACTATTATTGACTGTAGGCCAATTAATAGTAATGCAGGCGGTGGTCGATTAGTTGCTAATGAATATTTACTTACAGGTAGAATGTTTGTTCCTAATCTATTTACTGAAAATGTATCTTATGAGGAAGATGTTACAAGCTGGGATGCTTTATTAAATATTGCAGAAAAACTAAAATTAGGTTATGCATCTAATGTTGAAGAAACTGCCGACCAGATGACTTGGACTAATCCTAATGATACTAATGAAACTTGGATACAAGACATAGTATCTAATAGTTATTTAAATGATGAAAGTTTTTTTACTTCTTATATTGATCCATATTATTATTTAACAATGGTTGATGTAAATAGATTATTTAGTCAAGAAGGCGCAATTGAATTAAGCCAAGATTTTATGAGAAGTTCTGCTGATACATTTACTGAGGATATTGTAAGTGAACAGACAACAATGCCAAATATATTAACTAATTTAGTGCAGATGCAAGGAAACTCTAGATATATGAGTTCCTTTCAATTAACAAATAATACAGGCAAAATTAGTAAAGCAAATGGTTATAAAAGATATACACAGTATTGGGATCTAGAGGCTAAGGAATGGATCAGTGAATTTGTTGATCCTTTTACTAATGACACCCCTGGTATGATACCTGCAACAAAAGGTAGGGTATTAAATGGTGAAACAGAAGGTCCAAGAAATGAACAAGTTAAATATAAATATTTAGGTACACAAGGTGATAATGTACATTCTGAATTTCAATATAGCACAGTATTAAATTATCAAAATAATACTGAAATTAATAAGATGGGAATGACTGTAGAATTACAGACAGTGAATCCAGCTATAGTAAGATATAGTAGAATTTATTGTTTAGTTTTAGAATATAATGATGATGCAAAAACTGCTTTACTGCAACCTTCTTTAGGTGAAATTGAAGGTGACATAGAACCTCAAACCAGACAATCAGAAGAATTTTTAAATAATGAAGAAGCTAGTTTTATTTTAAACGAATACCTAACAGGATTTTATGTTGTAACTGGTATTACATATTTTTATTCTAATGGTACAGGTGTTAATAGTGAACAGCTTAAAATGAGATTAAAATTACAGCGTCGAGAGTTCACACCTACGACCTAATAAATATAAAAAATAATATAGTATGCCTTTAATAGATTTAGGAAGTCCTTTTGGTAGTGATGGTTTAGCTCAGTTAGCTGGGCCTTTTGGTTCATACTTAGGTGGTGGTACATTTCCAAGAAGTTATGAATTTGCTAAAAGATTTGTAGCATCTGAAAGTGCATACGGTTCTGGTACCAATGGGGTTACTTCAATGGATGATCCTACTTACCTTGGATTTACATTAATGTTTGATATTAAAAGTCCTTTATTTAATGGGGCAACATCTGGTAATACTGGCATACCAGCCACCGTACCAACTAATCCATCAACTGTTACTGGTGATACTGCAACAGAAGGTCTTACAACTAATTTAGAAGCTCCTCCTAGTGGTGGTAGTTCTAATCCGTCTGAACCTTCAGCCGTTGCATATTTAGAAAAAATTGGTGAAACTAATAGAGCAAATTATTTAAAAGCATTTATCCAAGGTATTCAAGAAGTTAATCAAACAAGACCTTATTATTTTCAAACAATAGTAGGATTAGAAGATGCTTGGAAAAAATCCTCAAGCTTTGATATAGACCCTTATCAAGGAACAGTACCAGGAGAAGGTATTATTATTGGATGTCTTGAAGCTTTAGATTTAAAAATGACAGCATTATTTAATTTATATAAAATGGCTGTTTATGATAATATGTATAAGAGGTTTGTGCTGCCTAAAAATTTAATGAGGTTTGATGTTTATGTTTATGTACAAGAAATTAGAAAATTTCAAACAGTTAGGAATTGGTTAGGGGCAGGTATTGGTGCTTTAAATACACAAGCAAAGAATGATTTTATAAATGAAAATACCTCACAAGTTGGATTTAGATTTAGAGAATGTGAATGGGATGCAGCTGCATGTGGTAAATTATTTGGAGGGGTTACTAATGCTGGAGCAGATATTGCATCAACTGAAATTAAATTTAGTTATGCTGTAATGGAGAACACTTCTCAATTTTCTGGCTATGACAGTAAATTAGATGAAAGTAAATTGCAGAGAAGCACTGATCCAGGCTTTTTAGGTAAATTAAAACAATTTGGTAAGGATCAAGTAATGGGCCAAGTAGAAGGAGCAATTAATTTAGCAGGTAGAGCTGGTGCAAGTATAATTTCAGGGTTTACCTTTGGTAATGTGTTTGGTGCAAGAAATGATTTATTAAGTTCTATATCAAATCCACAGGCATTAGCAAATGCAGCATTAGGTGCAGCTATACCAGGTACTCTTAGTGATGTTGGAAGTAGAAATACAACTCAAAAAATAGGTGATACTTTATTTGCAGAAGGTGTCAGTGAACCACCATTTGAATCTTTTGGAAATTTTGATCCAGTTACACCAGTTGGAACAGGTTTACAATCAACACAAAATTTTGATCCAGCAGTACCTGTTGGAACAGGTTTACAATCGACTGATTTATTTCCACCTGTACCACCTGTTGGAACAGGTTTACAATCTACTGATTTATTTCCACCAGTACCACCGGTAGGATCAGGCTTACAATCAACACCTGCATTTCCTCCGTCTGGACCAATACCTTCTACTTTAGGTGGTAATGAAAATGTATTTGACTAATGGGAAAGGTAAATCCAAAACAGTTTAACACTGATGATTTAAGAACTACTCAATGGGTAGGAATTGTCGAGGATAGTAATGATGACATCTTTGAAGGTAGATGTAAGATAAGAGTATATGGAAAAATGGATGATCGCGTAGATCCTGAAGATCCACAAAGTGCATACATTATTCCAACAGCCTCGCTACCTTGGTCAAGACCTCATCAGTTAATGTATGGTGGTAGTAATACTGGTAGTGGTAAATTTGAAATACCAAAATTAGGATCTATAGTTAGAGTAACATTTGACAATGGAAATTTTTATCAACCAGTATATCATGAAAACATATACCCTTCAGATGAAACAAAGGCAGAGATAGAAGCCTCATATCAAAATTCACATGTATTAATATATGATACAGCATTCGGTTTAACTGGTGAGTTACAAGATGGCGTTTCAGAAGTAACAAATGATAGAGAAGGTGAGCATGTAAAGATTTTCTTTACAGAAGAAAAAGGCATAATGATGGACTATACTACAACAGAAGGTCCAACTACTATTAATATAAAACCTGATAATTCAGTTGAAGTAATAAATGCAAACGGTGATACTATTGTAATGCTTAATGATGGAAATATAACATTTACTCATTCTGCTCAATTTACAATTAATAGTGGAGCTGATACTGTTATTAATGCAGATACTAATACCTTAATCAATTGTATCGATGCTGTGATTACTGCAAGCGGTGAAACTCATGTTAATTCACCAAGAATTAAATTAGGTGAAGCAGCAGCTGAATCTGTAGTTAAAGGCGATACTTGGAAAAGTTTATTTGATGCACATGTTCACCCTGCACCAGGTGGTGTTACTGGCACACCTCTACCACCCTTTAAAAATAGTTCATATTTAAGCAAGAAAAATACTACTGACTAATGCCTTGGATTCCTGCACCTATTACTCAAGTACTCAAAGCATGGTTTCTTAGTAGCTCTGGTACTAGTCCGTATTCTTATGTACCGCTCGCAACACAAATTGGAATAGATTATGTATTAGCAGCTACTGCTGTTAATACAGGATATGGTGGGACTCCACCATTATCAGTTGGAACTGCCGCTGATATACAAGCAGGATTTGAATTATCATTTGCAGAACTTGAAAAATGGTCTGCTGATACTGTAACATGGGAACCTTTTTCTGCACCTAGGGAATGGAATCAGGAAGTACCTGATTATGTATGGAAAGATGCAGCACAGTCTATAGTTGATTATTGGGCTGGTGGTATAATGAGCCCGCTGCCACCACCACCACCTGGTGCAGTTGGTACTAATCCTATTACTAGTGGAGGAACTTTAATGCCTTTGCAGTCTGATATTGGAAAAGCATTTAAATTAAATAATACTGCTGCTTTGTGTAATGCATTAAATGCTGCATTTATAAAACATTTAACAACAGTAGCAGGTACTTGGACTGGTGTGACAGGAAGTACACCACCTGTACCTTATGTTAGGCCATGGGTAGGTTTATCATAAAGTCTATTACATAATGAAACAATCTACTAACTCATATGTATAACTAATATTAGATGTACAAATATATAATCTATAATAACCTCATAAAAAATAAAAAATGACCGAACAAGAAATCACAGTTCAATTGAGTGATGATCCATTTGATACTAAAACAATAAAAGTTCAAGTTCCTGAAGGCACAAAATTAATGTGTAATGAAATATATGCTGCTGATGCTTTATCATTATACGGTCTTACTGATTCAACATTACAAAAGACACAATTAATTGAAGATAATGTTTCCTATACCACTAGAGGTATTGTATCATTTATATCAGAAGATAAATCAAAGGCTTTAATTGACATAGAATCTAAATTTACTGCTTACTGTACTTTAACTAAAGAACCTGACTATATTGTAAATCAATTAGAGGTAGATATGGAAATTGATGTTAAGATCAAAACAAACTCAAAAACTGGTGATGTTATTGCTTCTATATCTGATGCAATTAAAGAAGTTAAGTTAAAAGAAATTAAAGAAGCAATTGGTAATAAGGCTGTAGGTTTTACTGCTAAGGTTAAAGAATTAATTCATGGAGGTTATTGGGTAGATGTTGCAGGTATTAAATGTTTTATGCCAGGTTCATTAGGAGGCTTAAATAAATTACATGATTTTAGTTTATTGGTAGGTAAAGAAATAGTTGTTATGCCAATAACATTTTCTAAAGAAAAAGATACATTAGTAGTATCTCATAGAGAATATTTAAGAACTATGATTCCTACTACAATTGAAAACTTAAATGAAACTATAAAAGAATCTAGAATCGGTTTTGTAACAGGTACTACTAAGTTTGGTGTATTTGCTGAATTTGATGAATGTTTAACTGGGCTGATACCTAAAGGAGAATTAACTGAAGAATTCCAAAAATCTTTAGATGACAGGTCTATTAAACCAGGTGACAAAATAGAATTCTGGGTTAAAGAAATTATATCTGATAGAAAAATTATATTAAGTCAATTAGGTCCTAAAATTGACCTGTGGGATGGGGTAGATGAAAAATATAAACCTATGATGATAGCTGAAGGTAAAGTTACTAAGATTACTTCTTATGGTGCCTTTGTTGAATTAGAGAAAGGGATTAGTGGTTTAATTCATAAGTCTAAGCTAAAGGGTGCCGATTTAAGCAAAGGTGATACAATAAATGTAAAAATTGGTAGTGTGAATGTTAGTGATCGTAAGATTACAATGAACATAGCATAACCTATTCCTGGTTTGAATATATAAACAAATCAGGAACTACATGTACACCAACGAACAATTAAATGCTATATATGCATCCAAGATTGGATTAGAATTTGAATTCTTTGCTAATGAAGGGCTAGATGAAGTCAAAAGAAGTCTTTCTAATGCTTTAAATAAAAGAATACAAATAGAGGAAAAGGCTCATAGTGATTTTACTCCTAGTAATGAAACATTTAAATTAGAGCCTGATAATTCTGGTGGAACTGGAATGATTGAATTGGTTACTGGGCCAATGCCGTTTGTTGAATCAAAACTTATTATTGCAAAAACTTTAAAGTGGATTCGTGAAAATGGATCTACAAATGAAAGATGTTCTATTCATATCAATGTAGCTTTTGATGGAAAGAAATTAGGAACTCCTACAAACATATCAAGTTTAGATATTGGAAAATTCGTATTAAATTTTGATGAGAATAAAATTTATGAAGCATTTCCTAACAGAAAAGATTCTGTTTATGCTAAGTCAATAAAATTTATTGTTCCTTTAAGTGGAATGACTCAACCGTCCCCCGAAAAGATTTCATGGAAGAACTATATGTTTGTTTCTGAAAAGTATTATGGTGTAAATTTTTCTAAGTTACCTAAGAATTATATTGAATTTAGATATCTTGGTGGAAAAGATTACGAAAAGAAGTATAACACTATAATGGATTTAACTGAACATTTTGTTATATCATTATATGAAACTTTAATGTATCCTCAATATACTGATAAAGATATTAAACAATTAGATGCCGTTTTAGAAAAGCATAGTGGTATAGTTGAATCTTATAAAGACTATCAAACATTTAAGAAAAAATTTCCAAAGATAAAATTAATGGTTGATCTTCAAACGTATGATCAGATAGTTGAAACATTTTATCCTAAAATGAGAGAAGAGGTTTTTAATCTTTTAACTTTAGCTGGTTTAAAAGAAGGTTTAATTAACTATGATGCTGATACTGGAAGAATGCAATTAAAAAATGCAGAACTAATGAGATGCTTTGAAATAAAAGGAGTTGATATTGTAGACTGTAAAGTACAAGGCAATATTTTAAATTGTGATATCTTTAGTTCGGAATTAATAAATTCATCTTTATTTGAAAGTAACTTATTTGGTGCAACCGATGCTGCTGATTGTAAGATAGAAGATTCTTATGTTAGTAAAAATGTAATGTGTAAAGATTCTTATGTCTTTGGGCCTAGAGGAGTATTTAGTGGAGAAATGGAAGGTGGTATTTTTAGAAAAGGTAGAGCTACTAAAATGGCAAGGTTTGAAAATACAGAAATAATTGAAATAGAAAAAATATAAAATAGTATGGCTAACAAGAATACTTATTGTAATGATCCAGATGAAGCTGCATGTTTAGATGAATTAATTAAATTAGTTAATGATGAACTAACTATTGCTTGTCAAATTCCATTCACAGTTCCTAAAAAGGAAATAAACAATATTATACAAAGAGCAAAAAAATATTTTTATAAAATATATGAAGATAGTGTAGAGCAAATGTATATCGCACTACCTGCAGGCGCTTTACATAAGTCATCCTTTAAACAAGGAGTACCTTATGGAACAGGACAAGACAAAGAAGTTATAACTAATAAAGGTAATATTGATAATCCTAGAGGTATAGTTAAAATGCCTTCTAGGGTTTATTCAGTTAACGATGTATTTGAGATTGGTGGATTTAGTGGAGAGGATGGTGGATTCGGTCAAATGAGCTTTAATGCAGATGATGTAGATTTTTCAATTGATAAATTTATATATGATGATGTTTATGGGGCAGGTATAGGTAGTGAAAATTTAATGTACTATGTTGTTAATTCATTATTTATGGATAATGCAAGACAAGTTCTTTTACCACAAATATCATATACGTTTAATAGATTAACTAAGAAGTTTAGATTTCAAGGAGAGCTTCCTAAAAATGCAGTTATATTTGAAATATTTTCTACCATTCCTGATTGTGCATTATTTGAGGATGAGGCATTTCAAAGATATGTTATAGGACAAGCTAAAATTCAATTATCTAGAATACTAGGAACCTTTTCATTTAATCTTCCTGGTAACATTACAATTAATTATGATTTAGTACAATCTGAAGGAAGGGAAGAAGTTGACAGAATAGTTGAAGAAATTAAAGGAGACGAAGGTGTTGATTACTTTTTCACAGGATAATTATAATCTGAAAGCTATATAATAAAAAGAGAATATATAATAAAAAATTAGTGCTTTCAGATGAGCGGAGGAATAAGAGATATTTATAGTAGAAGCGCTGATGCTCCTAAGTTTAATGATGATACATTAGAAGTTACCGATGGGTTATCTCAATTAATCATTAAAATAGATAATGTTTTATTTACTAGGAAAGGTGAAGTTTTAGGAAGTCCACAAATGGGATGTAATTTAGATGAATTAATTTTTTCATTAACATTAAATGCTAACACTATACAACAAAGAATTAATGGTCAAATTTCTGCATATTGTTTGCCAGGAACTGGTAATTATAATGTTCAATCTGAAGTAAAGTTTTTTACTAGTGAAGGAAGGAACGGGGCTTTTGTTGATATCTTTGTAAATGAACAAAGAGTTATAGGAGCTCTTTTTTAAAATAATAAAGTAAATGTCATTTTTTAGTAAAACAAGAATAAAGGCCACTCAGTTATTTGAAGATTCATTTGAATACTTGCAGCGTACCTATGGACAAGCAGTTGAAACATTTACTCCTGCTTCACCTTATGGCCAAATATTAACTGTAGTTTCTAATTTAGGAGAATTAATATTTTTCTATATAGAAGCAATTGCTACAGAACTAAATATTTCACGAGCAAGAAATATTGAATCTATATATGGATTATCTAGATTAACTGGCCATGATCCTACTCGAGGCATCTCAGCAAGAGGTATAATTGGATTAAGATTAAATACCAGTGCATCTACTCTTGTTAATGGTGATTATGTACAAATTATGAATGGGTCATCTTGTGAGCTAGGCCAAAACGGATTAACTTATTTTTTAAATTTCAATAGTGACTTTATAAGATTAACTAAAAGTAATACAGCATTTGTTAATGTTGAATTAATAGAAGGTGAAAAAGAAGACCAATCATTTACTGGTAATGGATTAACATTACAAAGTTATAACTTAACTACAAAAAGCCCTACCGATCAATTTTTAGTAAGTGTTAATGTTGACGGTGAACTTTGGAAAAACGTCGATTCTTTGTATGATATGGGTCCCGGTGAAAAGACAGTAATGGTAAAAACTAGTGTTAACGGTGGATTAAGTATATTTTTTGGAAATAATCAATTTGGTAGACCTCCTGCATTAGGTTCTCGTATTAAATGTACTTATGTAACGACTAGAGGAACTGCAGGAAATATTGGAGGTAAGCAATTAGATTTAAAATTTTCAACACCAGCAACAGACCAGTCTGGTGAGCAAGTAGATTTAAACCAAATTCTTTCTATTAACATTACAAGAAATCCAATGTTTGGATCTAATAGTGAAGATCCAGCATTTACTAGATTAATTGCACCATACCAAAGTAATTCATTTGTATTAGCAAATCCTAATAATTATATTTACTATTTAAGTAAGTATGACTTTTGGTCTTTCATAGATGCTTATAATACTAAAAACGATGAATATTTAAATGATGATAATATTATTTACCTTTTCTTAATTCCAGATATAAAAAAGAAAATAACTAGTGATTTTGATTATTTTAGTATACCTGAAATAGAATTTGTTATGACTGCTGATGAAAAAGAAATGACTTACGAAATATTAAATTCTAGTGGAAGACAAGTAGTTACTGCTGAAACTAGAATAATAGATCCTATTATTAAAAGATACGCTCTTAATATAGTTATAAGATGGTTTGATAATTATGATAAAGATGAAATAAGAATAGCAATAAGAAAAAATTTAGATGATTATTTTTTAAATGTTAATAGAAGAGATAGAATACCAAGATCTGACATTATTTCAATTATTGAAAATGTAGAAGGGATTGATTCTGTAAATGTATTCTTTATATCAGAAGCAAATGAAAAAGCAATAAGAGATGGTTTTTATTTTGTTCCTGTGTATGGTACAGACCCTGTTACTGACCAAAAGGTATTAATTGAAAATAAAAAGATAGTATTAAAAGAAGGAGAAGATCCTAATATAGGTTTAGATAGCTTTGGTGATATTGTTATTGATAATAATGATTTAGCAATTATTAGAGGTGGGTGGAAAGATAGGAATGGTACGTATTATGAACCAATTCCAGAGGCTAATAAAATTAGTTCACTTAATGTATTTTATAAAGAAGCTATTGCTGATAATCTTTACAATAAAATTCAACAAGAAAAATATAATAACGTCCAAAGAAATAGAGGAACTACAATTGCAACAAGTACAAATGCTAGAGGACTGAATACTGGTAGATTAGAAAATTCACCAACACTCAAAAATCTAAATAATTAATAAGATGGCAACAGTTAAAGATAATAGAACGGGTTTTCCTAGCTTATATAGAGCTACTTATGAAGAAGGTTGGCTTTTAAAAAATACAGGATATGATTATGCTCCAGGATTATTAAGGAATACTATGTCAAATTACATGTTTAAAAATAGGCACTTATCAAAATTCTTAACTGAGTATTTAAATCCTATAATGGTTTTTTATATTAATAAAGTTAAGTACTTAAGAATTTATTTTAACTTTGCAGTTCCTAAGTGGTATCAAAAAATAAATTAAAAGACAGTGGCCAATAATTGGAAACATTTATATTTCTTCGATAAGGAAGGAAAAAATTATAACATGAAATATGACAGTACTACTGACATGTGGACTGGTGATATATTTCTTCCTCAAGTTTCTATTGATTTATTTGAAGTAGGGCAAATATTTATTTTGCAAAAAATGATAAATGCAACTACAAAGGCTTTTGAATTTGGATCTCCTCATGATTATGTTGATCCAAGCTCTGGTGATCCTACAGGGAAAGGTGGTTGTGGTTGGGTAGTTGATTGGGAGACCAATACTCCTAAAGAAATATTTCTTTTCCAATTTGATAAAGATTTTAATACTGGGACTCAGTCTGCGTTAGTACAAGAACCTGATGGTCCATCTTTAGTTAAAGTAGAAAAATTAAAGATACCTTTAGATTTTGATGATAATCAAACAGTAGATGGAGAGGGGTATATTATTACGGATGAAATAATATCATCTGCTTTACAAGTAAATATTACATTTAGTTCTGCTGATGAAAATACTTATAAAAGAACATTACAAATTACAGATACATGTACAAACAGTTTAGTTGCAAAATTTACAGTTTATGCAGAAAGCATTGAAGAAGATGAACGATTAAGAGTTATGACTCAAAATATGGGTTATAATGTTATTGCATCAGATAGTACTGTATTTAGAGATACAAATATAAAAGAAGCTTTACCTAATTATATAGAAATTAATACAAAGCGTAAAGAAATAATGATGGAGGGTAGTAGTATTTATCCATTCATTGGTTCTTATAAAGGTTTAATAAATGCCATTAAGTTTTTTGGATATAATAATTTAAAGCTTAAAGAATTCTGGAGAAATGTAAATGCAAACTCTGCCCAGTTTGGTAAATATATTCAAAGTAATACTATTGATTTATTTTCTCCTACTGTTCAATTTGATGATAGGAAAATAACTTTACCTAATAAAAATTTTAGAAAGACTAGTTTATTCGAACTTATTTATAGAATTAATAGAATTGTACCTAATACTTTTGTTGAAGATGATTTACCTAAGACTGAAGAATTACAAGATTTTACTATTGAAGAAATTCTAATTAAATTATTTGGTTTAAAAAGAAAATTAGAAAATGAATATCTTCCACTTAATGCAAGAATCCAAGGAATTACGGCAGAAGCAGATTACTTCGGTTTATTGGAAGTTACAAATACAATAAGCAGAAATGATACTAACACAATTAAAGCTGGTATTAATGCAACATTTGAAGTAGGCCCTGAGTCATGTACATATTTAGAAGACCTTAGAGACTTTAATGAATTTTGTTTAAAAATAGGTGCTGTCACTGGGCAAGCTGTAATTGATTTTTGTAATGCATACGTTGCTCCACTTAAAGCTGGAAAGGTTGCAGTTGGACAAAATATGATTGTAGATTATGTTCCAGGTGAGATTTTACCACCTCCTCCAATTGGCCCAGATCCTAATAGTGTTTTAGGTGCATTACAAAATGGTGGAAATGTTAGTGTTTCAGACTGTGCTGGTGTATACCTTGCTTATTTTGCAAGATACGCCCCAAATTTAAATAGAACACAGGCTGAATTTGTACCAGGAGAATCTTCTAAATCTTTACCAGATCAACCGGGCATTCCTAGTGGAGCTTTAATAACATTAAAAAATACAAGCATTAATAATATTACTTGGAATAATATAGGTAGTACATGGAATCAAGTAAGTAATGCTAATGATTATTTTACGTTTGATTTTAATGTACAAGGTCCTAATGTTGGAGATATTTACCAATTCACAGATCCTGCTACTTCTACTGGTGCTACTCATACAGTTACAGATACTGATACTGTTCAAACAATTACAACATCATTATTCAATCAAATAGTTCATAAAAAGAAAAATCAAGTTGATCCTTGGTTATGGTTTGATTGGTCTCAAATTAATGACGCTACATTCGGACCTTCTATCAGATGTTATGGTAATAATGTTAGTAGATTTAAAGCTTCTGTAATTTTAGCAGATTCAAATAGCGGTGGTCGATTTACTACAGTACAACAACCGGGTGAAACTTTATATACTTGGGATGGTGTAAACTTTGCTAACATTGATGAAATGGAATGGACTGTTTATAAAGATGAAGATCCAGGAGTATCACCTGCTTATTTCTTTAGTGTAAGAGGTCCTGTAGCAAAATATAATACTTTACCTATTACACTTCCTTATGTTGGAAATTATTCAGTAGAGCTAAAACTTTTTGATATGTATAATAGTATATCTTCTTCTATACAGGTTGATGCAATTTGTGTTGAGGCTAGAGAAGTACAATATTCAGGATGGTATCAAGCTAGAAAAAAAGAATATACTTGGAGTGAAGAAGGTGAATATACCTGGAAAGACTATGGTTCATTATGGGATTTACCAATTGAACCTAGAACTACATGGGATGAAGAAACACCAAGTTTATATGAATCCTTAGATAGAGTAAATGCTATTCTTAATAATTTTGGCATAGGTACAAGTACAGACTTTCAGCTAATGAATTTTCAAAACAGTGGAAAGGCTAGTTTTAGTGGACCTTATCAATGGAAAAATTTAAATGATCTTAGTTGTACTTGGGACAATGGTTATCACTTATGGTGGGATATGACAGCCACGACTGGTGACACGCCTGCATTTTTTGAATTTAGTACTATTAAACCAAATACTTATTTAAAGATTATAGATAAAGATGGTAAAGTAGGATTAGAATACTTTGATTTTTCTGTAACTACTTTAGGAGATGCGGTAGACATTCTTAATGTAAGTACTGATCCTGTAATTAATAAGTATGTATATAACTTAGTAATGAATGCGGCAAGTAGCCAAATATTTGTACAAGCGGTATCTAGGTATTATGGAAAATTTGGTAATTTTACTTCAATAGACATGGTTGATGTTGATGGTGTTAGAATATGTGCGGAAGGAACTGGTAATTCTACAGAATATGTAGGCGGCCCTTTAACTCCAACAACATTATATCCACCATTCGATAGATCACTATCAATAAACGGAACTACATTAGTAGCTTTACCATCATTGGGTGGAACTGAAAAAGTATCTGATGAATATGTTAAAAAGATAGCAAGAGTATATGAAATGATATTAGATCCTAATAGTGCTGGAATAAATTATAATAAACAATCAGCTGTCTTACAATCATTACGATCAAAGAAAACTATACAGATGATAGGCTATGAAAGTATGGCTGCATATAATCCACCATTAGACTCTTATGTTGGTTGGGATGAAACGCGAGATACTAACGCAAACGTTGATTTTATTTGGGAACTGGATAATGTTTCACCAGAATCACAAATCACAGAAGTATTAGAACATGCTTTACATACTTTAACAACATTTGGATTACCTGGTGCATTTCCAATAGAATTTAACCAAACATCACCGTATGGCCCAACATATAATGCTATGACTGAGGCAATAAATAATGGAGTGTTTGATATTTCTGGTTACAGCCCTCAGCCTGGTGATACTAACGATGAGTTCCAAGCATTATTAATGAGAGAGTATTTATACTTATTAATTTATGCAGAGTGGGGATTTATTGCACCTTACATTAGTGGTGGAACTTTAGCACCAGAATGGACAGCAATAACAGCAACAGATGTAAAAGATACAAATCCATTAGGTCATGCATTGTATGTAAGCTATATAAGCACAGTATTGGCAAAACCAAGTACAAGTATTCTAGATAGTATGTTTGCAACGGGTGGATTATCAGGATATATACCATTTGAAGATAGTCCAGTAGGTGGAAACATTGATTGTTTAAGTAAAATTTATAAAAGTAGCCAAAGTATATCAAACAACCCAACCTGGAATACTGCTCTATTTATTAATGATGGAAAAGTATTACCTCCTATGACATGGGCTATGTTTGTATATGATAAATGTAGAATAGTTGGTAAAGCAGAGGCAAGATGGACTATCTCTAATACTACTAACTCATCAGTGGCTGATATATATTTTGATAGCAAGTATCTAACATATCTTTTTAAAGACCCAGGAAAGTATATGATAACATTAGAACTTACTGATACGAATGGGAATAAATATAAAAAAGATAGAAATATCTTAAATATAAAACAAACAAAATAAAATGGCAATTAGCGTAACAGAAATTTTAGGAACTGATTCTTTATCAGGATCAAGACTAGTAATTAATGATAATTTTAATGTTCTTACCAGCGAAATTAATGCAATGGAGGTTTACTTTGCACCTGCTGCTGGTACCATAACCAATTTAGCAAATCTTTCATCAGAAGCGTTAAGAGTTGGTTTAAGTACAATATTATTAGATATTAATGCAAGCACATTCGATATTTTAACAAATGTTAAGATGACAGGAAATTTAAATATGACCGGTGGTGGTGTATTTAGAAATGATACTAATCCAGTTACTTTAGATGATATCGGGCAATCAATGCCTGCTACTATCAATATAGGAACTACAACAGCTATCCCTCCTTATACAATTAACAGAGTTGGAAATTCCGATACAACTAACACTTTAACTTTATCATTATTTAATGGGAGTATAGGACAAGAAATTTTCTTTGTATATACTACCGGAAGTGGTTTGGTAACAATTAATGGAGTATCAGGAAACTTGGTATTGCGTAACAACACTACCGGTGTAGCTGTAACAAATTTAAATTTAAACCAAATTGGTGAAAGTGTACATCTCTTATGTATTGATAATGGATCAGGCGTAGGCGTTTGGTACGTTGTTGGTGGAGTAGGATATACAACTACATAATAATTAAAGATAAAGAATATACATGGCAACAACGCCCTTAATAAAGACACCCCAAGCTGATGGTGGAACATTTTACACGTTCTCATCGGCCGCAAAAGACTTATCTAGGACTCTCAATAATGACGAGCTTAAATTAGTCTTTTCTAAGTTTGTGCTTCTTAATCTACCAGATTTTGATAGGTTAGATCCAAATACATTTAGTCAGTTTGAAAATTATATGCAATTTGATACTATTGATGGGGCTATATGGAGTGGAGGTCTTAAAGGCGATCCTAATGTTAATTTTACTGAGAGTCTTCAAAATTACGCGCTAAATTTAGAAGAATTAATTATCAGTGATGTTGACTATGATAACACCACAAATCTATCTGTAACTGAAAGAGTATTCTTTAAATGGTTAAAGGAAACTGGTGCAATGAGGTTTAGGGAAGCTACTGTATTAGAACAGGTTAGTGGTTTAACCACACCTAGATTTGTTGAAGAAGATGAAATAACAACAGGTACTCGACAGTATAGAAGAGTAGTTAAATATATTGGTGAAATTGATATAGTAAATAATGTAGATAAGGCCGGAGAAGCTTATACAGAATTATATATTAATGTACCAACAGAAGTAGGTAGAACACCTACAATCCTCTTTGAATCTGTATCTGATAATAATTATCAACCTTCATTAAAAATACAAGGTAAAGACGAGTTTATATTAGGTAGAAATGCTGCAACTATCCATCCGCAAGGTTTAGATATATTGGCATGGTACGATTATGACCAACCTTTACAAGGGCCAGGTCCTGCTGGATATACAGATCCTAATGCAAACTGGATGGATGAATCAACACCGCCTAGTACAACTGATGCTTACTTTACAGAACCTACATCATTTATAAGTGTATTAAATGATAACATTATAAAATATCCTGCCGATTATGGTAACCCATCTGGTTATAATGGATCTGCATATGTGAGAAGCCAACTGGATGGTATTAGTGTAGATTTTAATCCTAATGATTATCAGCAAATTGCTACAGATGCCGCTATAAGTACTATACCACAATTTAATGGAACTGATTTAGCTGAATCATTTGAATTTAATGCAGTATTGGTTTATTATGATATGGTAGATTTAAGTAATAGTGCTAATACTACAACTAATCTTTATGGCCTTTTATTACTTGATAATGTAACTCCTACAACAGATGGTGGGTTCATTCAAAGATATCCAAAATTTAAACCTAATGTTGTAACTGGGCAAAATGGTAACAGTTATGGATTTAAGATTAATTTAAGATTTGATGCATCCCCTGGAACATCAGGAATTGACACTATTGTAAATGATTATAATACTTTTTCTATGGGATTATTTTCAGATGCATCTGCTCAGTTACAATCATCTGCTCAAATTTTCCAAAGACAACAGGTAGAGATAGCTAACCTTGAGCTTAGATTGGCTGCCGTAGAAAATACTTTAAATTCAGTAAGTACTTCTGCATTTTTACAGTCTCAGATTAACAGTTTACAAACACAGGTTGATAATGCTTCATTAGCTTTTGCAAGCAGTACTACTTTGTTGGATCTTATTGCTAAAAACTCAGATGAAATTCAGGCATTAGCAAATGGGGAAGTTTCTGAAACATTGCAATATAACACTTCCGTGGTTAGACAAGGAACTGGTATAACAGTAAATACTAACACACCGAACCAAATTCATATTTCTAATAATGTTCAAGAATATAATTTTATGGTGCCATTAGATATTAGTGATCTTCCAATTAATCCAACAAACCCTTTAAACTTAAATGTAGTAGACCCTAGAGTTTTTGTAGAATTAGGAACGTTTACAAACATGATAAGATTAGATACTATAAATCAAGCAGGTGGGGATTTAAATATTTTCATTGATGATTTAAGTGTCCAATGGAGAACTGGTCAAACTGTGAGATTAACATTTAACAATGCTCCTCTTATGGGATCAAGAAACATAAAAATATATACCGATTCACCTAGTAGACTAAATAATGGTTCTTATGGTAAATTGGCTGCAACTATTCCTAATGCTGATTTAAGCACATTGCCGATTATTGATTTAATTTGTACAGAGCAAGGTGTATTAAATTTTGTTTATGATATAGTCAAATAAATAATAAAATTGAAACCTAGATAATGGCTGAAAATAATTCAATACAAACTTTACTCCCAGAACTGTTAAGACTTTTTAACAATTCACTGGAGAGCTTTGAGAAAGTGAACCAGGCTATTACATCAAGTAGAGATTCTGTAACGGTTAACATACAGAATAATGATGGAACTAATTCTAGGATTACTATTCCTAGTTTTGGATTTTTAAAAAATTCAGTAGATAGATTAAATAGTAACATTAATACAATTACTAATTTTAATGGATCTGATAGCTCTATAAGATTAGCTGATGGTACATTTAGAAAATTAGTTTTAGCTAAGCTACCAACAGAAGCTAAGGACTTAACTAATATTAACTCAGTTAATCAATTTGATATTAAACCTAATTGGTTTTTTGAGGAATTAATTAATCCTTTACTTTATGTATCTTTTAATATAACAGGCCAAGCGCCGATTGATACTGAGAGAGCAATAATTCAAAGATATATTTTAGATACAAATTCACAAACTAAAGTTAATTATTTTCAAGATCAATATAATGGAAATTCTGAAATTGATTACAATACATTTTTACAACAAATAGTTGAAAGAAATATTTCTTATGTACTGGATGAAGCTGTAGTAGACTTACCTCCTAGGGACAAAAGATATTCAGGTAACTTTAGCGTAATAAGAATAGGAGAAGAAAGTGTAACTGAAACAGTGAACGGTGTTGAACAAACAACAATTCAAAAACTTTATAAACTTAATAAGATATTTTATACAGACGCTGAAGCTGATTTTGCTGATACAGTTCAGCTTAAAGTTGGAGATAGTTTAGAAGTTAATTCTGATCCTATTGATACAAGATATACAGTTACACAAATTGATTCAAGTACTAATTCAGTAACTGTAAGATTGCAAGAAGGATCTAAACCAATTTCGATTGGTGCTGATATTTTAAAAATAGGATCTTCATTAAATAATAATGTTGAAGTAGATGTTACTGTTGGATTTAACGAAAGATGTGTTACATTTATTAAACCAATTGATCCAGCGTCAAAAATGCCTGCTGTTAATTGGTCACCCGGTAGTGGTTTTTATACTAATGACTTAACAACTATTAATGCTGCTGGTAATGAACAATCATTAGCTGATTATTATCAACAGAATGCAGTAGACTTTGGTAGATATCTTTTATCATTTGCACAGGATAAGATTCCTACAAGTAGAGAAGGATTAATACCTAATTCACCATTGTTAAATTCCGATGATTTTACTGTTGCTTTAATAAATGGCCAAGTTAGTAATTCGGATGCAATAGTACAACTAAAAGATTTAAATAATCAAAAGAACACTATTCAATCAACATTATCCGAATTGGATGTTGCTATTGCCCAAAGCAGAACTAAAATACAGACAACAAATTATAAAACTGAAGTAGCAAGAGATGCTGATAAGAATGCTTTACAGGGTCTTATCACAGAGAGAGCATCACAAGCTAAATTATATTCTTCAGTTGTAACAGAAATAGATTCATTTGCCTCTGATAATTCAGTAAGCAGCATAACACCTAAGTATAGAGTAAGAGGATTTTGGTCAATGCCAAAAGAAAAATCGGCTCCAGATACTGGCTTACAAGATATAATAAAATTTAAGTATAGATATAGATACTTATCTGCTGATGGTGCAGCTAACCCGGTTGATCAATTTACATTTACTGACGGTAGTGGAACTAGCCAAGGGGCGTTTTCTAACTATATAATTGTAGATAGTGTTGTAAGACCTAGAATAAGAAATACAATAACAGGTTTATATGAATGGACTCCTATTGATGATGATAATGCAGATTCGGTAAATATTAATCAACTAGATATTCCAATTAGAAAAGGGGAACAGGTAGAAATACAAGTAAAATCTATTTCAGAAGCAGGGTGGCCAGCTAATCCATTAGAGAGTGAATATAGTACTGCCATTAGAGTTGAATTTCCAGCCGACTTAAGTTCTGATAGTGCTATAGAATCTATACTTGCACAAAACCAAGAAGACTTAGCACAAGTTGCATTAAATGAAAATTTAGAATCAATTGCATTACCTACTCATTTAAGTAGTTCTTTTACTGCAAATGAAACATACTATGCTCACTCCACACCAGTTATTGCATCTGGTTTTTTATCAGAAAACCAAACACCGATTGATTTGTTTACTAAATTAAATGAAATGCAAAATCAATTAGATCTATTTGCAGAAATATTAAATAATGCACAAGGTGAAATGCAAACAACACTGGTAGATGATACTGGTAATACTTATCCATTAAGACAGAATGCAGTAACTAAAATATTTGCTGGATTTTATGGACAAGAAGTTAAAGGTTTAGATGATCCTAGAGGAGCAATAGTATCAAAAACATATTTTATTCAAATTGGTAATAAATCTCAAACCACTTTACAATTAGTAGCTAGGATTTCTGGAAATAGATCAAGAATGGTTAGACAATCTGAAAATCCTGGTTCATACAGTAGTACAAATACTGGAAGCATTAATAATGGTACTACTATTTTACCAGCAACGTATTCATGGTTAGATAACAGTGCTATAAATCAATCTAACGGTAGGGCTACATACAGAGCAGACGATGTTGATTATGATACAGTTAGAAAATATGATCTTACACCTATATTATTAACTAACCCAGATGTTACAGCTACAACAAAGTATGGACAAACTGTTTCATTACCACCGTTTCAGTCTTCACAAAATAGAAATCAATTTATTTATAGTAGATTTAGCGATGTTTCAAATGATGGTGATTTTTATAGTTATATAAATCCCGATGGTAATTTTACTATTAATTTAGATACTGCTGAGAATTTTTATAATGCATCAACTGACTCTGGTATAGCTACACCCGTAACAGAATTTATATGGGGTGGTGGTTTTGATAATACAGGACAACCAACAACTAGAACAAATTTTGCTGGTGGTACTGATGATGTATTATCTGTTTCAATATCTCACCCAAATTTAATTAATTATGATGCATATAAAGCGGCATATGAATCTTTAACTGGTGATATTACAACATTACCTGCTACGGCTGCTGGTGGTGTTGATTGCACTAGTGCAGGTAATGGTACAAGTAGAGTAATGTTTAGATCATCTAAATTTTCACCTCTTAAATCTACAAATTCTTTTGGAAAACAGCAAGGCATTTATCTAAATGAAAATGCTACGGATTTATCTGCATTTGCAGCTACTCCGACGGGTGTTCTTATTAATTTTGATACAACTCAACCATTTCAAGCTAGTCCGTCAATAACTTCAATACCTAGTTTATTAGCATTACCTGGAGGTTATTCCAGAAATGCAAAAACTTCATTTGATGGTTTTGATCAATTTACACTAGGCCAGCAATCATGTGGATCCTACTTATTTATATCTTCTGATAATCATGAAAATATTCAAGTAGACGGTGATGCTTCACAGTCTAGAGAACTTATAAACTTTGGCCAACAAAATTCTGTAAATATTCCTTTAGTATTTCAATATAGAATGACTGATTACTTTGGTGTAACCACAGGTAGTGGTTTAGGAAATGTCGGAGGTGATACCTCAGGCTCAACAGTAAACTTAACGTATGCTAAAAGGATAGGTTTTGATTTATATCCTAATAATTCAGATGTTGTACAATTTGATATTGAGATTTCTGCTAAGTATAGATCTGATAGATTAAGTATTGACAATTTCCCTAAAGCTACAGTAACAAAAAGTCTAAATGATTTAGAAAAAGTTGTATCTTCATTAAGGCCTTCATTAAATCAAACTTTTATTGCAGCGTCTGATCTTCAGAATGTTGATGGTGGTATAGGACCCTTAGGTCAGTAATTGGTAATCTTAGTTTATTTTAACTTTATCTTTGGTGAATAAATAAAAAAAGTGAAAGATAAATGGCTGAACAATTGCTTGATAAAGCTTCATATAGTTTAATTAGAACAAATCCTAAGTTAACTGCTAATGTTAAAGTAGTATCAGATGGTACTGATATTTACTTAGAATCATTTAGTGCTAACAATAGATTATCATCTCAAAAATTTAAAGCATTTAAAGTTGATGGTCGTGCTACTTATGACCAGGATGTTTTTAGATTTTTTGATTTTGGAAAGTTTCCAATAGAGTCTGCGTATGAGGTATTTCAAGAATATGAAAATACTGCTGTATTGTCAGAGTATGGTAATCAGTATGAAATGTTTTATTGTAGTGGTACTAGATCTATTGCATCTGAAACATATCCACAAAGCCTAGGAACCTTGGCACCACTCTGGTTAAATGAACAATTACCAAATTCTTTTGTTGTGTTTAGGATGGACAATCCAGCAGCTATTAATAATTACAGAGCATTAACTCAAAATGAAAATTCCATAAATGCACAAACCTCAGCTAACTTTACAAAACAAGTTTTAGAGAATTGTACTGCAATTAAAACATTTGATTTGACTGAAGGTACTGCATTAGGTTCTTATATTAGAAATTATAGAAATCAAGAAAATTTCCCAGAAGTACCACTTAATATAACTTGGAGGCCAGATGAACCTATTCTTTGGAATGGTATCTCTTACAAAAGCGGTGGGTTTACAAGCTCAGGTAATTTTGCATATAAAGATTTAATTGGTAAGGACGGTACCATTATGGAAAACGAATACCTATTTACTCAAGGCTTTCAAAATAATGGTATAATTTTAGCTAATCTTTTAAATATTGAATTTTTATTTGATGATCCAACTGCTAATGATTATTCTATTAACAGATATTTTGGTATGTATGTTAATGAAGTTGAAGAAGGTAAATTTGATATTTCTGGAGAAGGGTTTTATAAAAATACAGAAAAGAGTCAATTACCTAACATAAATACTATAACTGAAGTTTCACAATATTTAAATACCCCATTTGAAATGACTAATGAAGAAGGTATTTTATTATTCTTAGATCCTACAAAAACTACAACAGTTACAGGTTTGCCTACACCTACTCGAGTAAATGAGGTTGAATCTATATTTTATGTTAAAGATAAAGAAGATGATTATCATACAATAAAAAAAGGTTCATTATGGAGTAAAGATCAAATAAGATTATTTGATACTAAGGTTGATATATCTTTATTTGCAGGTTATAAAGAACCTGATACTTTTGCTAATGCTAGTATTATTCAACATGCAGGTTTTGCACAAATGTACATAAAGATATTAAAGAACATAGAAGATGGTTTTGGTATAACTTTTTATGATGGTGTAGATGTTGTAGGTAAAATATTTGCTAATAGTGTACTTGCACCAACGCCTGGTAAATCATTTGAGGCATTCTTTAATCCTAACGGTACTATGCAAGAAGTTGCACAATCAATAACATCTGCTATTAATAATGGAATAAATGAAAATAGTAGATTCTTTACTGCTTCCTATAATGATAGTACTGTGTACGTTAAGTCAAGATTTAGTGGTACACGATTTAATAGAATGGGTTTTGAATTAGATGCACAATATCCTGAAGCATTTTCACAAATACAAACATATCCTACTACAACGGTAGCTAAACCATCTCAAACTTTTGTTGGTGGAAATGATACTAAGAATAGCTTATTAAAAGTAGAACAAGGCGATCAGGACAGATTTATAAAAGGTAATTTTGTTCAGACTACTGGTGATTTTGCACAGATTGGAGATTGGGTACCATATACTGAAGAACCTATTTATGATGGCTTTGATAATATAATAGGTTATAAGAATATTGATAAGTATGCCATTATTACTTGTAATGATAATCAGATTATGGTTACAGGATCTAACCAAGTTGCATTATATTCAGATTATATGCCTTCATTTGGTAGATTTTCATTTTTTGATGTTAAGGATTTTGATGTAGATTTTTATAGTACTTTATATAGCCAAGAAGGGGAATTAAATTTTGAATATACTGAGTATAATCAATCATCACCTGGAAGTAATCCACCCCAATATATTGGAATTAGTTCTAATCCTGAAATTAGAAGCTTTTATGATAACGGTGGCTTTTACAATTTAATAGGATTACTTAATGATGCAGAGGATCAAAATCCTGATGATGAATATATTCTTAGTGAATATATCAGACTAGAGGAAAACTTTTTAACCTCACAAGCTACAATATCTAGGATAGCTCCATACATAAATAAATGGGCATGGGTAAATAATGGAAAGGATGTAAGAAATCACCCTTATAGATTAAATGTAAATTTAGCATTTGGTTTAAATAATTTTGCGCCTTCTAAATATGATAAGATACAAGAGGCTAGTGGGTTTACACATGAGTGGTATTATCTTTCTGAATTCCCAACTTATTTTACAAAGTCAGCTATAGAAAGTTCTTGGAGTTATATAGATACTGCACCTGTTGATAATACAGATGAAAATTTAATTACTGGACAAAAATTTGTTCCAGGTACATTTCAGAATGTTAATAGAAATTATTTTGATGAATATTTTATTGTAGAAAAATTTACTACTGGTGGTATTACGGAAATTGATAGGCAATTAAGATACGGTAGATTTAGTGGTGGGGATGAGCAAAATTTTTCAGAAGCTTTCTTAAGAGGGGTAAGAGTAATAGTAAAAGAAAAAGCTATAGGTACTGAAAAGCCAAATTTTGATACTGCTGCATTATCATATGTAACTAATGGTACATTTAATGATTATCGTTTTTCTGCTATCTTAGTTCCTAATTTACCAGATAAACCTGAGAGCCAAGTTAAGTTTATAAAAAATGAAAAATGGAAAACTGTTACTATGCTTATTTCAGTAGACTATGATGAAGCTTGCTTTAATAATATAAATAAATCTACTATAGATAGAACTACTCTATATTCTTTAAATAGTTCTTATGTAACAAATACTAACTGTTCACCTGTAAAAGATCCTGCAACAGGTTCCTTTGATTATACAGATGGAACGTTAAGAGGGGCTTTAAGTTTTAATTTATCATCACAAGATTCAATTACTGGAGTATACACAATAAAAGGTTTACCAAATTCTACTGGACAAGAGACTGATTTTATTAATGACATAAGAATATTAGAGGACGGAACATACGGCACAATAACTTTTTCTATTGCTGGGGTTAATTATGTAGTTAGTGGTATTAATAAGGTTCTTAGTTCAGATAAATTTGAATGTAGCAAAGTTACAGCTAATGGTCTGAGTGTAAATCTACCTGCTATAATCCCATCACAAGCAAATTTAGGAACCGCTACCTACACTATTCAAGATAGTGGATATTTAGAATATCAAAATAGATTAGTATCAATTGGTTTTGGTGAAATATTCGATGCGGTAAACGATGGTAATCCTAATGTTATTTACGAAACTATTAAAGCTGATGGTACACAGGCAAGAAACAGTGATGGTACATTAGCCCAAACTTTTAATATTACACTAAGAGCACAGGCTGATATACTTAAATCTTTATATGTTGGAATATTACCTGATCCTAATAAACCCACTGAATTTAATCTAACAGATGTTATAGGATATGATTTATCTTTACAACGTGTACCTAATGTAACTCCTATTGCTAGGCATGCAGGTTATTATGAACCTTATTCATTGCCTTTAATTTTCTTTAGAGATCCTTATATGAATATAGATTTTAATGAAACTGTAACAGGTGGTATTACTGGGTCTAATAATATTCCAGATGCTGCTTATAAATTAAAAGTATTAGAATTATGCAAATATAAAAACACTCAATTTAATAGTAGTGATCTTAATTTTGGGCAAATTCAAAATTTCTTTTATCATAAGGTAAATGAACAAGATCCGTCTACTATATTAGAGTTATCTAATGATAGTGCATTCCCAAGCTTATATCCTCTTATTAATGAAGTAGGAATTGATTATAAAGATTTTTATATGTTTTCATCTAACTGGGAGCCTTCATATTTTATAAAAAGTATTGATAAAAGTTTAATAGAGAATATTATTGGTACAAGATCAATGAAAGAAAGAAAATCATTTTTTGGTTCTAAATATTTAAAAGTTCCAGAATCTATTATACTAGATACGTTTCAACCAGACCCTTTTGTTAAACGTGCAATTAGGCAACCTAGCTTAATTTCAGGTACCTTTATGTATCAAGACACATTGTCAGTCACTGTAAATAAAAAAGTTATAAAGAGTTTAGGAACTACACAGATTAAGAGTATAAAGAAACAACCTTCTTCACCTAATGTAGCATTTTACTTATTTATTGAAAAAAGATTAGTTGAATATTTATTTGAACCGATTAAAAAAGAGTTCTTAAAGTATGTAAATCCTTTATATGGTTTTGGTGATTTGGAAACTTTAGATGATGACGTTAGACAATACATTAGACAAAATATATTAAAATTATATAAAGTAGGAAATGTAGATTTTTATAATTTAGCATCTAGAGAAAATGAGCCTGATATTTATACTACAGCTGAATTAACTAACTTACAAAAAACAGCAGCAGGCTTAAGTATTAATGATAATGTATCATCAAAAACCTTAAATACAAATCCATTTGATTTAAGGCTAATATATAATAAAAGAACAGGTTTCTCTGAATCGTTTGGTTTCAGTGTTACTATAGTTAAAAAATAATAAAAACAGATGCCAATCACTATACAAGAAATAATAGCATCAGATACTATTTCACAACTGGTTGATAAGACCAATTTTAATTTTGACCAAATATTACTAAATGGTGGTGGGCCTGCTGGGCCTAAAGGTATTCCAGGACCTACTGGACCGGCTGGTGGTAGAGGGCCTAAAGGTACAAGATGGTATGAAGATACTTCAACAGCATCACCGGGTGCAACTCCACTTACTGCTCCACCAACATCAACTCCGCTAGTAGGAGATTATTATTTACAGTTTAATGGTCAGGTTTGGGAATATAATGGAACAACTTGGGTTATAACAACAATTGACTTACAGGGGCCTAAGGGTGATGCAGGAGTAAGTGGTGGTTATGGTTTAGCTACAGGTGCGCCTATCTTTAATCAAGAAAATATTTTATATAATGGACCGATAGGTTTAAATAACGGTGCTAATACAACAAATGAAGGTGTACCTGCAATTATGGTAGCAGGTGTTACATCACAAACGATACCTTTTAATACAATACCTTTTACTTCAGCTTATATAGTACCAGAAGATATTATAATTGGAAACGGTTCAGATCAAACTTCTATGTTAATTCATCAAAGAAATTCTAATAGTAGAGCTATTGTTTTTCATGGTGGTGTAACACCAGGATTTAATGATGGATTTGAACAAACAAACCCGGCCATACTAACTAATATAAGAATTGGTAAACAAGATAGGTTAATTTTAGATGTTCCTACTCCAGCTACAGGTGCGGTTTCTATTACTGATATGTATGGGTTTGAGTTATTAACACAAAATAGATCTCAGTTTTTCTATGCAGGTGGAGAGATTAGTATGGAAAGTGGTTCATCACCGGCATTACCTTTTGGTGGTGGAGATTTTAAAATAAATGTAGGCTCAGGTGGAGCATTATCACCAGCAGGAAATAAATTTCAAATGCTTACTCAAGGATTGGCTGGAAAAACTATAATAGAATCAGGAAATGGAATTATACCATTACTTCCAAGTTCGGCTGGTGTAAATACATTTACAGGCCAACAACAATTAGTTGCAAAAACAATAAACTTAGTTACTCCACTTGCTGGTGCAGGAGATGGTAATGATATTTCATTACAAGCTGGCTCAGATATTAACCTTATTGCTAGTAATGCAATTGATCAAGGTAGAATAAGACTGTCAGCTGCAACTGGTGGAATATCCGGAGCAGCAACAAACGGGCCAATAATATTACAAACTACAGGAAATGTTGCTACACTCTTACAAAATGTAACTATTGAACAAAAATCAGAGAGACCTAATTCATTAGGATCAGGTGGAGAACTCTATATAAAATCTGGTACACAAACAATTCTTAGAGGATTGGATAATTTACCTGGTGCTGGTGGTTTACCAATTACACAAAGAGGTCCAAGTATTGTTTTAGATTATAAATCTGTAGATGGTAGTGGAGTTGCAAGAATGCATACTAGATTTGTAGGAAGACAAACTTGGGCATTACAAGGAGAATCTCCAGAATTACCACAACCGGGCATTCAAAAGTTAAACGATGTAAGACAGCAGAGTGAAGGTATATATGAACTTACTAATCTCGGAACGAATGCGTTACCAGGCCTAATGTCTAAAGCAGAACACTATGTACCACTAACCTCAGTACAAGGTGATCCTAGTGTAATAGCCACAAGAATAGCCGATGAAATGACAGGTATTAACGTAATTGATCCTACTGTATTAAGTCCACAGGGTTATCCTGAAGGTGCTTTTGACAGAACAATAGCAATTCAGTCATTTGAAAATTTAACCCAAAGTATAGGTAATGATAATTATGGGCGAGGTAATAATCAATATTTTAGTTTTAGCAAGAATAAAATATCTTTTAATAATCCACTAGTATTTGGTAGAAACCAAAAGCTTAATGCTCCCGCACTGAATTACAACCCAGCTACTGATCTTAATAAGCTGCCTAATGCCAGTCAGAATGTAGCAAACTCAGCAACTTATGGTGTTAATACATTAATTAAGCTTTCCCCTACGAACACTTTGGGTATGCCAACACAGGCAGAGCTTGGGACATCTCCACCTATAGTTCAAATAACTTTTGCTCCGTCTACTAATGCTTCACCTTTAGATGGTACGCAGCCCGCTGCTGATCTTTACCAAGCGGAGTCTGGCCCAATGCCAACTAACCCTGGAGATGAAAGACCTAATACTTCGAACGGCCCAGTGGTGGTTGCTTGGAATACTGGTTCCATACAAGGAGGATTTCATTTTCCAGTAGGTGCATATCCTGGACAGAGAATTATTTTAATAGTAAGACATTTTACCACACAATATTCTATACCAGCACCCGGTGGTGCATTAAATCAATTATTGGTTTATGGTAATATTCAACTTTTAATACCGAAGGGTAGAAGAAGATCTCTTCAATCTAATGGTAATTCAGGAAATGGAAATTGGACAAGTTGGTGGGGGAGTTTATACCCTGCTAGCATGTTCAGTAGTGGTGAAAGAGGGTATCATTCTCTGACTGTGAATGTAAGTGAAGCTGGTGGTTATGATGCTCAGGTTGCTGAAGTAACGTATGATATGGTATGGGATGGTACTACTACTACGATTGCTGCTAATGGAAACGGTGATATCCCCAATTTTCCAGCTCCACCACAACCAACCGTTGCTTCTGTTCAATATCAAGCAGGATGGAGGGTCTTGAGTAAAGCCTTTAATATAGGTTCTGAAGAAATAAGATTAGGAGGTCGCTATCCAGATTAATAAATATTTAAATAAAAGTTAAAAATGACAAAAAAAGAAATAAAAGAATTAAATAGTTTTGTATCTAGATATAGGGAAATACAACTCTCATTGGACTTAATGCAAAAAAGTATTGAAAGTTTAGCAAAGAAAAGAGATAATCTTTTTACTGAAGTAGATAGCATGAAATTAAAAGAAAAAAAATTCATGGATAAAATTACAAAAAAATACGGAGCATCTGAAGTTACACCTAATAAGTTACTTCCTCATATAAAAGAATGATATTAATTATTAAAAATATTCTTGGTATTTTAACCGATCCAAAAAACACTAGGATGTTTTTATTAGGAGGGATAGGAGTGTTATTATTTTTACTAGTTAGACAGTGTAATGAAACTGAACAAGCTAAAGGGGAAGTTACTCGATTTCAGAATAATCTTGAGGCAGCTAATGATACTATTCTCAATTATGTAAATGAAAATGGTGAATCGGTCGGTGAGATTAAGGGATTAAATTTATCCTTAGAAGAACTAAGAGATAGTTTAAAATATGAAAAGAGTAGACCTCCTATAACAATTGTAAAATATAAAACAATTGTAGAAGAAAGAATTGTAGAAGTTCCAGTTAAAACTAAAGATACTGTTGTTAAACAAGATGGTGTGGATTTTAAATCAGTATTAAGCTTTAATTCTAAAAGTAATTGGGAAAAGAGCTCAAGATTAATTGATGTATCTTTACCTTACACATTTACTGATAGTTTAATGTTTGGTTCTGCTACTATAGGATTAAAACAAAATATATGGTTAGATGCTACGCTGTCACAAGACTTAAATACAAAAGAAGTTTTTATTAAATTAACTTCTGATTATCCTGGTACAACATTTAATAATACTCAAGGAATTATGATTGATCAAAATAGTCCTGAGTTTAAAAATATACAAATGAAAAATAGAAAACCTTTTGGGTTTGGTATTAATATGGGAATGGGAATTACAGGTGAAGGTAATTTTGGCCCTTATATCGGATTAGGTGTTTCGTGGAACCCAAAGCTTTTGCAATGGTAAATAAATAGAATAGAATGGAATCATCAAGGTTTATACAAATATCGGAGCAAATACTTATAGAGTATACTTATGCAAGCCAAGCAACTCCTGTTACATTTAATACGGCTAATTACCCTATTGAGTTAATGAGAGATGCTAATACTAAAGGTACATATTTTTTTAATACTGATACTGTGGCTGGTGTTATGGGAAATGAAAGGGATGGTTCCGCCGTGTCTAATAATGAAACAAGAACTCAGTATGTTTCTCTTGATACAGATATAGGTGTTCCTTATAATGATTATAGTCCTGCATTAACAGATAGTGCTAATCTTTTACAAACATTTAATCCACAATTAGATGTAGTCTATGATAAAATAAAAATTCATTTTGTTGCTGGTTTTAATTTTGAAAATTATGATGGTATAGTATTTGAAGTATTAGCCCCTAGGAGAGATGAGGTTATGATGAACTTAAGTTCAATTAATTTCTTAAAAAGTGATACTCCAACATTTAATCCTGATCCTTTATTATTAGGAGATAATTTATACGCAACGTTTATTGAATGGAGAGTTCCTTCTTTATTTTATATGAATAATGCTTTTATTGCATCAGACTCAAATGGCTTAGCATATAAGATAACTGACGGCCAAGGCTTTTTAGGAACACCACCAATTACATTAAGGGCAACTGGTATTTTTCAAACTATTGTAGAGAATGCATACAGTTTTTATGAAATGCAAGAAATTAATTCTGTGTCCATATTAAATAGAGATATTTATGATAATTTATATGCTGAAATAAAACCTTCAACGGCAGGTGATTATTTTGAATTGTCAGGGCAAGTAGCAGGATCAACATTTAGTAATTTTATAGCTCAGTTAAATTCATCTGGTGGAAATTATACAGTGTTTCATGAAATAAGTGTTACTGAGCAAATAGGTACAACATTTAATCAATCTAGCTTTCAAGTGTTTACACAGACTACAGATTTTGATGAACCTATATTATTTAGACCAATAATTAAAAATGCAAATAGTGCAATATCTTTTTCTATTAATTATGTATTACGATTATATAATAGAGTTGATGCTACACAAATTTTAAAGAATGCAAAGTTGACTTCATTTGAGGCTCAAAAATATGGACCGCAAATGCTTACTATAAATTTAGGTGTAGTGCCAACTGTTGCAAATGTTTATAACCAAGTAAATAATGATAATGGCAACCAAATTGTTGTAGGTGGAGGAAGAAGTAATACTTTAAATGTAGATACTTCTGAACAAATAGTAGAGAAGCTAGTAACTAAAGTAAGTTATGTAACTACATTTAGAGATAGGATAAAAGTTAAAGCTGCTATCTCACCAGTAAAAATACAAACAATAACAGATGATTCAGATGATTCTAATAATGATTCGTTCTCAGCTGTAAATGAATAATAAATTATAGATATGCCTTCAATAGAAACTAACATAGCACTAAATTCGACAGAGAAACAATATTATCAAAGATTTGTTAATTTATCTGTTAATGAAGAGCCATTACCACAAGGTGATGCTACGATTAGAATAACACCCTTTGATGATTTCTTTCTATTTACATTATTTGATGAAATAGGCGGAGAAGATACACCTATAGATTTAAGTAATGTAGGGGATATTTTTATTAACTTTCTTGGATCAAGTGATGATATCGATATAAAAAATCATACTCAAGTTGAAGAAGTTAATTTATCACAAGGTCAAGTATTATTTAAAATTAGTAGATCTGATAGTAAAAAGATTTTAGCATTAGATAATAATAATTTTTATATTTCTTCTAAAATGGTAGATCCAATTGATGAATCTGCTTCAGATCAATCTGTTCTTTATCAAGGTTTATGGTTAGCTGCTGATGCTGCAAATAGAACTACACTAACTTCTCAAATAGAAGACCAAAGAATAGAATATAGTGTTGAGTTAGCAAAATTACAAGATGAGAATACTCTTCTTAAAGCAGATAACGCAGAATTAGTAAATTCAGCAGCAGAAGATTTATTAACAATACAAACACTACAACAAAGTAACCAAGAATTAGCAGATGAGGTAGAAAGATTATCAGCTGAAATTGGAAGTCTTAATAATGACCTTAGACTTAATGCAGCAAATGCTCAAGCAAATGCTAATAATCAATTAAAAAGGAGACAGCAAATAAACGCACTTAAGGTTTCTGCAAGATCTGCAAGAACTGGTGCAAGAAGTAGAATTTTTTATAGACAAGCTGCTAGAAATTTACAAAATTTTACAATAGGCAAGAATTTCTATGGTGGTATATTAGGAAATGGAATAAATAATGTATTATGATATTAAGCGCAAGAAATAATCAATTTAAATTTGATTTTCCAAGAAACTTTATACCTGAGCCAATTGCTAAAAAGTATAAACCTTTTCTTACTAGAATTCCTGGTGGGTTAATTAAAGAACCTATTGATTATTGGAATTATGGAATACAATCTTTAAATTTACCAGGACCTTCATTTGATGCTGTAACTCAAGTAGACTATCCAGGTAATCAAAGAGCGTTTAGAGCTAGCTTACCAAAGCAACAATTATTTGATAAGACTATGACTGTTACTATGCAAGCATTTGACGGTTATGTGAATTACTGGATGGCCGTAGAAATGTTTGACTTTTATTATAAATTAAGCGGTAAGCATCCTTATTTACCTGAAGGTGTTGGTGTACAAATGCTTGATGCTGATGGAACTGTATTTGTAACTGTTCAATTAAAAGATATGTTTATTTCTGAAGTAGGTGCCTTGGATTTAAATTTTTCAAGTAATACTATTGAATTTCAAACTTTTGATATTACTTTTGGCTATAACATCTTAGATGTTGTTGTTAATGTGGTCTAATATATAAAACAAATAAAGTATACAAATGAAAACCTTTAAAGACTATTTACAAGAATCTCATAATCAGAGTGTGGATGTTCAAAACCTATTGAATGAATCACATGATTTATCAAAAGAACAAGAAGATGCAATAGATTCTACAGTAGATAGAATAATCGAAGCTCAAAAAAATGGAAAGAATTTAGAAGATTGTGTTGAGGAGATTATTAATGAAGGTGTTTTAGGAAGTATATTTGGTGGTCTTACTGGTTTTGCATTAGGAAAGACAATAGGTAAAGCAGTAGCTAAAGTACTAGGAGTTACAAAGGGTGCTCTTTACGATTTATTAACCTCACGTCTTGTAGGTGCTGCGCTCGGTGCAGTTATCGGCAAGAGAATATAATTAGAATGATTCATATAGGAATTGACTTTTCATTAAATAGCCCTGGTGCCTGTGTTGAAACAGC
>Ga0209337_1000292_pt1 | contig 39979 bp, 39 predicted proteins | sample LinPmetageLP53_FD_184044 | JGI IMG/M metagenome (GOLD analysis project Ga0209337, IMG submission 184044) | Marine viral communities from the Pacific Ocean - LP-53 (SPAdes) (version 2) | ecosystem: Environmental > Aquatic > Marine > Oceanic | place: Pacific Ocean | collected 2010-02-08
AATTCATTTACAGTTCCTACTGATGGATTAGCACAGTATTATTCAAACTCAAATACCTCTCAACAAGTTTTTCACAAGATGGAGGTTGCTTATACTCCTACTAATTGGGTTGAAGGAGATTTACCTGCTAATGGTGCTTGTCAATTTATCTTTGAAACAAATATGAATGATGCACCTGCCGCTTCGCAGTTAAACACATGGCCTCTTGAGGGGAATGTTCAAGGAGGATTCCTACCTAATTCCGCAAAAGTAAATGGGTTAAGAATTACTACGACTACCGAATTAAATAGGAGTGATGTATTCCTACTAAGTCCGATTTTAGGAGAAGAGGCTTTTGATTTGCTTAATGGTGTTCAAGAAGTGGTGGGGGGCGACCCTGCCGAACAAAATAACACAGATGGATTAAACAAAATAGTTTTTGCCGCCCAAAACTTAGGTGCATCATCATCGTTTGACCTTGTAATAAAAGTCCTTTTGGGTGATGGGAGTTATGTCACAAGCCCTGCTCAAACAATAACCGTTCCTTCGGGCGCAGTTAAAACCAACCTTGTAGCGGGATTAGGAATCAATTCATACACCACTTCAACTGCGGCATTCGGTGTGCAATTAGGGGTTGATGTCAACCCTATTGACCCTTCGCTGGTTCTTGTTTCAGCACTTAATACAGGAAATGCCTTTACCACTCCCGAGTTTAACTCACCAACAGGAGTGGGGATGGCGCAAGGATTTGACGGCAACCCCTATCCTGCCAACCCGCAAAGACAGGTTTTACATTCTTGGTTGCTCAATTTAGATACCTCCGCACTCACTTTATCGGATTATCCCGCAACTAATTTAATTGTTGAATATGTGTTCTCATGGGATGCCGATGCAACGAACATAGACCCCTCGCAAGCGATTGTTTGGGATGCAGAAACAGGCGTTCCAAGCACCGTTACGGGGCCTGTGGGAAGTGTATTTACACAAACGATTGGAGATGAATTGGATAGCATCAATACTGACACTCTAATTCCACAGGCTTCTATCAATTTCCCTGTGGTGGGTGATGATGATGATGATTATGGTGGTGCATGGAAAGCCTATGCGCCTACTGACCCTCCGCCTGTGGATGCACCTTACACAGTAAATCTCCAAGTAAGAATACAGAAAACAAATGGTACTTTTACAGAATCACCTGTGTTGGCTTTGAATATGACAGATTTGGGCGTTGCCCCGCAAATAATTTGATTCTTCGCAGGTTTAACATTCTTTGATAAGTGCTTTGATATAGCAAAGGTAAATCCCTATATCATGGATGAACTGCAAGACCCACCACAGACTCAAAAAAATGTGTCCAACAAGGAATTGAAAACCATCGTCATTGATTTGGGTGCGGATTTGGTTGACACTTTAGACTCAATTCATAACGCCATATTAGCAACACGAAATCAAATATCAGCCCTCAAAAAAAGAATGGATGATTATGAGCATTGCGCCACTAAAGAAACAATCGCAAAAGAAGAAAACAACATATCTCCTAAAAATGCTGATATAGACGACAATTATTCAGCCTACATTGCATAATTAAGGGATAAAATCGGGATGGATTTTTGATTTATCAAAGTCAACCCCATAGACGCTTAACTCTTTGAGCCATGCAGATATTTCATACTCTTCAACATCAAAACCCGCATCGTTTGTATGTTCAATAATGGTATTGAGGTATGATAGCGTTATTGTTTCGGGTAATTGTTTCAACTGTGCTTTGAGCCTAAACATTGCTTGCGTCGCCCTAAGAGGGTCGGGTGTGATAAGTGAATGACGCTCCAACCATTCTATTGATTGTTTCAAATAAGCGTCTTTTTGACCTTGCCGATAAATCAAGCCGAATAATTCAACATTGAAATGTTTTCTTATATCGTCGCCCATTGTTTCCGAAGCCATCAAATCATCCATTTCCCAAAATAATGCGTGAGGTTCAGCCATAAAGAATTGATTCAACACCGTTTCACCTATGCTCTCGTCAATCGTGTGCAAATAGGTTATAGCCTCATGGACTTGATATTTTGGCCTCACCCCTTCTTGGGTTGTTCCAAAGCCATATGTTGCATCTATTTCCCCTCGTTCACGCCATATGTCTATATCCCCCTCAACGGCCTCACTTACCCATAGGTTTGTTTTAGGGGGTTTGCGGAGTTGGAGTCCTTGCCTATATCGTATCACAGACTCATAATTTTTCGTGGTTGATTTAAGGCAAATTGTTCCGCAACAAGGGAAATAATTACCAATGAACTCTTGACCTTTGTTTCTCCAATCAACATAATATGCTATTCCTTCACCATTTTTTGATTCTTCGTGGAGTGGACAAGTATCAAAAAACCCGTTATAATCCGCACCCATGAACCAATGAGGCAATGATGCTTCATAAGGAATGGTGTTTGCTATAATCATTTGAAATAATCACTAAGCGTCGTTTGTTTATTCCCCGAAGAAAACAAATCATCCAACCAATCAACGAACAGTTCATATTTTTGCTTGTTATAGTCGGAACACCCATATGTTTCAATGAGGTGAGCCATCAAATCCCTATATTTTGAAACGCTTTTGGGATAAACGGTCAAAAGCAATTTACCCCCGCACTTTTCTTGAACAAGCAAGTCGTGATTACATTCTCCGCATACCTCTTTGTTCTTAGGATTTAATGCACCACAGCCCATACAAGTCGCTTGAATCGTCGTGTCTTTTATTTGGCGACAACGCTTTGTTAAGGGTGGCCTTCGGTAACTATGGTTGCACTTAACGCAACGGATTGACTGTTGACCGAATGCACGAATGTTCCCCCTCATATCCCTTAATAGGTGTCTATCCAATAGACGGGATGATTGGTCAATGTTGTCCACCCCAACCAACAGTGAGCCTAATTGAAACTGTGCATCCACTTTGCTTCTCATATTCGGTAATGATGTATATGGATTGGATTTTGGGCCATCTGCTATATCGTCTGTGTCGTGAGTGAAACCGATTCCCTCATATTGCTCAACCGTTCCCAAACGATGCTCAACAAATGAGGCTAAACCATCTAATTCTTTGGGGAGTATTTTGTTTTGAGTCGCTTCATAAAAGTCAACCCCGTATGAAAATCCTGCATCCACATTCATTGCTTCTTTATCAATCTCGGATGGATTTAGCCTTGTTGTCAAAATAAGCGGCGCATCCATTTGTCCACCTCTATGTGCTGATAAGAATGCTCTTGAAAAATTAAGAAGGCAATCCAACAAGAGAATAACACAGTCAATATCTCCATCACTATTTCTTCTTCGCCCTGCGATTGAATATGGGTGAAAATAGCCCCCCTTAATATCCGAGAAACCTATCAAACGGCACAGAATAGCCCCCGATGTGTGGGGGGCGAGAGTGGCAAACAGGTGTCCCACCAAGTCCTCACCTTTGTTGCACGAATAAAATGGTTTATCACCATATAGGCGAACAAGCAAATCATCCATGAACTGTGCGGTTTTGAGCAATTCTCCCTTGAGGCTTGTAGGTGCAACGAAGTCCTGTACTCGCATTTCAACTATTTGTTGCACATCAACCAATTCTTGACCGTAGCAATCCTTGTCATACCCTAATTCTTTACAAGCCTCTATTGTCAACCCTATTTCCGCAGGTTTGAAGTGCGTCAAAGTCATGTCAACCATATCAAAGCGAATTGTCCCATCTCTAAAGACGGACAAATCATGCTTATGGCGTAAGAGTGCCTTAGCCATATGTTCGGGAAACTTTTCTTGAGAGGTCAAACCTTTGACACCCTTCAATTTATTTGAGCGATAGCCAACAATTGCCCCTGCTTCTTCGGATTTTGTTTTGAAGTCATAAACAGGCCAACTTGATTTAGGGTCGCTCCAAGTGGGTGAATATAGGAACTGTGTCGGCAATTGACTGTTGGGGCAGATTGTTTCTGTCGTAAGCCATGTGGGATTGTTTTTACCATCCTTCGCTTGTTGCCTAATCGTTTCCGCTTTGATTTCCATTTTCACATATTCGGGAGCATAACGCCATCCTATCTGTAAAGGCTTCTTACCAATTTTTACTGCATCACTTATGAGTCTTGATGATATGTCGTGTCCAACAGGGATTATCCCATGAATAGGAGGTTTCATTTCCCTCCTTGATACCTTTTCGGGCTTTGCCATCCTAGTTCCAATCCTATATGTTACTCTTGGTTTAACCCTGTATGATGCAATGGAATTAACATAATCAAGACCATTATCATATGATGAACCTTCTGTTTTTGACCCTTCAAGGTGGATATGAAGCAACACTTTTGAGGCATCCCCATAAAGGGTGTAGCGTTCATTTTCGTGCTTAACATTTACATTCAACCTGTATATCAATTCAATACACGATTTGTTGACTGTGGCTTCACCGCTTTCGTTGTCAACGGTGATGTTTTGACAAAGTGTTTCAATTTCTTCTCCTGTCAAATCATTGAAATGTGCTACATATTCGGGGGCTATCGGAATCTCTTCGTTCTTTGCTTGCTCAAGAGCCTCTTCAAATGTTTGAGGATATGTGAAACCCTGTCCTTTGAGGACTTCTTCGTGCCATTCTTTGACATAAGGTGAAGGCATGAGAGGATGATTATTTTCACGGAACTCTCCCGCGGGAATCAATATCTCTCCTAAATCCCACACCTTCTTGATTTCATCACTTTCTGTCATAATTTGACCTTTCAAAATATCCTCACTTATTTCCTCTTTGTTGATAATGCGCTTTGCTGAACCGTCTTTCAATTGAACATATGGCCCATCAATAGTGGTGCAGGGAGATACGACTGTGGCTTTACCCGGTCTTTCAATTTTCATTTGAGTCGCAGGAATAATGAAGTTCCCCGTAGCATACATTGACGCAGGGTGGATTGATGTTGCGGCCAATCCTGCACCTCTTGAACGGCCATAACGAAGTCTAAAACCTCCAACTGCCATAGGTTGAGAAATGGTTGGTCGCCCTGCCACCGCGTCGCTGATGTATTTTTCGTTTGCTTTGAACTCAACAATTTCATCCTCTTCTTTCGTTTGTTGGCAATAAGCGTCTAAAAATCCCCACCCATCTAATTTCAAACGGTCTGTGTGCTTTTTCAATTTAGGTGCTTTTAGCAACATACCTTCGCAAAGAACGAGAAGCATACCCTCCCTCACTTTGTTGCTTGGGACTCTCCTTAAATCCCTGCCACCCGATACTTCTTTGCCAACGCCTTCGCCTGTGATATAGATTGGAACAGTTTGACATATAGACCTCATTTCATTTGCACTTGGCTTATATTGCAGATTATGATATAGCATTACTTCTTCAATGTAGCGTTCAACCTCATTTGCCTCAATTTGAGGTTTTTCTAAACCAAAATCCCTTCTCAAATAATCGGCCAATAGGACTGATATTGCTTGCCCTGTACCACCTGCGGAACGAATCGGCCCTGCATAATTAACCGACAAACATTTTGAGCCGTCTTTGTTTTCCATTATTTCGCATGATACGACCCCTTCAAGGGGTGCGACAAGGATGCCTTCGGTGATAACTGCTAATCCTGCACAGATTCCATGATATATGGCAACGGCTATTTCCGCAGGAGTGCGTTCTTTTTTCTTTGTTGTGAATCTGCGCTCTAAGTCTGCAACATCTAAGGAATAATTTTGAACGATTGACTCCATACACACAATCCGTGAAATATCAATCGCAACTTGCTCTCTATCGCCTTCATTTTTCTTAGTCAAATGGCGGATTTGATTTGCCGTATCGCGCTCATGCAAAAACTCAAGCAATTGATGAACTCTTGAAGCCATATCAGCCGCTTGAGGGATTTCAACAATATCTCTTGAATCTAAGGATTTGCTTCTGCAAAATGTTGCCACTTTGTATGCTTCATCTACTTGTTTTTGAAGTTGAGTGAAATAATCCGCTTGTTCAGCAGACATAGCGTTTTCATCCATAATAGGGGGTGTATGCTCGCCACATTTAATCCTTGCTTTGATTATTGACACTATATCCTTTTTGTTGTAGGATTTTTTGGACTTTTTTGATTTGATTGCCCTGCAATTCAATGTTGTTTCCCTTTACTGTCCCTCCTGTCGCACATTTTGATTTTAGCATTTTGGCTAATTTTTTAACATCAATTTTAGCATCCTTAACACCGTGAACAATAGTAACATATTTTCCAAAAGAGCGTCTTTCGGTGTTTATTTTCAAAGTCGTTTCCGAAACGGCTATTTCTTCACACACACATATTTCGGATGGCAAACCGCAGGTTGGACAAACGCTCATATAATACCCTCTCAATTCTTGAACCCTCAAAGTGGGCGATAATCCGATAGATTCCTGCATTCATCCTCATCAGCCACCGTAAATCTGTAATAGATTGGCAACGGAGTTTGCGGATAATAGTCAACCCGCCCTTTCTTCAAAACAATGACTTGGAACTTGCCTTTAGGTTGGAAATACTTTTTCGGATTCACCTTGCTTGTCGGCATTAGCGATATGGGTTCTAAGCCCATGCTATCATCAACACCCCATTGGTAATCCTCATCAAAAGTCAAGTCATAACGGCCAAAGAGATTTTCCAATTCCGATATTTCAACATCGGCGGCATTTGAACCTCTCCCCGTAGCCACCAAATCAAGGTTAATTCGGGGGTCTGTTTGAAATGATGTTACAAGGGCTTGATTGTTTAATTTGGGCGTTTCCAATTTTTCCTTCAACAATTCAAATATCTGTTGAGCGTGGCATTCACCCACTTGAAGAGTGTCAAGTGTTGAACGGAAATTGTCAAAATCAATCTGCCACCATATGTCGGCGTAATCCTTGTCTAATTTTTCGTCTTGGTCGCTGTCAACCTCATGCGGTGCAGTTTTATTTCGGCCAAGTGTTTTCCCCGTAAAGCCCGACATTGTTCCATAAACAACGAGCCTATGGCGATAAACAGGTATAAAATTGGCAACCCATTTACGCCCAACCTTTGAAATGATTGGTTTTCCATCGTGAGTCACTTTTCTCATTGAGCGAACAGTCGTGTTGAGATTTTTAGCGGCTCTTGTTGCCGAAACTCCTTTTGACATTTCATGCAAAAAAGGTATTTTCTTTGCCGTGGGGGGCTTCAAAATGACGACTTGATTGAGGTTTCCCTTCTTTTTCCACTTGATGCCTCGCAAAGCCAAATAACGATAAACAGACCTCCTATCCGTTTTTACGAACTTTGCGGCCTTGTCAACACCCCAACCCATTTTTTCCATGAGCATGAGGGCTTGTTCAACTCTCGCTACAACATCGGCAGGTTGTAATCGCACCATTTTATTCACACTCCGAAAACAACAACATTACCGCCTTGTTCTTTGATTCTGTGTTCACACATTTGAATATACCGCTTTACATTATCTATTCCAATAGAATAATGACCCAATTTATCCGCCGCTAAAACAGTTGTTCCCGAACCTACAAACGGGTCAAGAATTACCGCATTAGGTGGGGCGACGGCTTGAATCAATGCCATAGGTAATTCAATGGGGAATGGTGCAGGATGTTTTTTTCTTAATTCTCTTTTGAAATCAAGAATGGTTGGTAAAGTGATTTTGTTTTTCAAGACCTTTTTTGGGTTTTTGACGAGCCAATAAATGTCCTCATGTATCGGAGTGAACATATGGACATTTTGTTGATGTGAGGTTTTGCGATTCCATATGAGTCGTTGCTTAACATTCCAATTAGTTTGGTTTATGAAATCGGTTGGCGAAACAAAAACATGAGTCTTTTTGACCAATTTACCTTTTTTGTTCTTAACAGTTATTTTTGTCCTGTCCTTATGATTGAAGAAAAGCGAGCCTGTGGGTTTAACAATCCGATGCAATTCATCAAGCACTTGAACTATCCACGACTGATATTCATTTTCATCCATGAAGTCATAATTTTCATCTCCATATAGGTGTCCTTTCAAGTCTGTTCCCATTTCACCCTGCTTATACCCTATATTGTATGGAGGGGATGTTATTGCACAGTCAACAGACTCATCACCTATTTTTTTGAGTGCGTCTAAAACCTCCGCACATATGAGCATAGATAGGGATTGCATGATTATTCCAACGGGTGTTCTATGTTTTTATCTCCAAGTGTCCAACGCAGGGTTTTGATTACACCCTCCAATGCTTTGAAATTGCGGGCATGATATACCCATTGCTTACTTTTTGGAACAGATGAGGTTATGGCGATTTTATGTTGATTCAATTTTCGTTCAGCCTTATCAAGCATACTCTCTATTTCATCCCAATTCCGACTGTATGTGAACTCAACATCATCCTTATTTTGTAGTGTCAATCTAAATCCTCCGTATTACCAAAATGGCGTTCTAATTCTTCAAGTAATTCATCCGAAATCTCATCCGAAACCTCAATTGTTGGCTTAACCTTTGGCGGTTCTTCATTCAATTTAACTGTTCCTATATCCTTGTTATCCCTTTTCGCAACATAATGTGCTTCTGTGGGGGCTTCGTCTTTGCAGACAACCCAAGCATCACCTATTTGCTGAACAAACTTTTTGTCCCGAAGCGTGAGTAAGCAATTTTCAAGAGTGGATATTTTTACTTTTACAACCTTTGACAAGGTTTGAACATCAGCCGCACCAAGAACCTTAATTTCACGATATACCGTTTGTAGCATTGGCGAAAGGTCAAGACCCAAATCGTGAATATCAAAGTGTTGAGTAAGCGTTCTCAAAGACTCCAACATAAGGTTGTATGCTTCGTGAATATCCTCATTTAGAACCTCGCTATGACCATTTATTCTTGAAAAAGCCCTGCATAAATTGACAAACTCCGCCCACTTTCTGTTATCGGGCATACCGCGAGCATGGAATATCTCTTGAAACTCCGATTTAGCCTTCAATGAGTCATAAACCGATTTAATCAAGCCATAAGAATCCATTAGAGGTATTTGCTGATGGCTCATATGGCGAAGGTATTCTTTGAAGAAGCGTTGCCACATAATCAATTCATCATTGGCTTTTTTGTTCTTATTACCCTCTTCCATGTTGCGTACAATAATTTCTTCAACTGCTGATGTTTTATCATCGGGGTTCAATTTTAATTGAGTGAATATGAGCGTGAGTCGTGAAACGATTTGGGGAGTATATCGGCCAAAAGCCTCCATCATTTCTGTTTTAGAATCTCCATCCTCAAAGTGATGGGGGGGGTTTCCAAGCATCAAAATGTTCAAGCAGGTGGGTTTGCTAATATCCAATTTACCTTTTGTCAATTTTACATATCCATTTGCCATAGCACCCAACAATTCACCAAAAACGGTGTCTTTCCATAATTGAAACTCGGATATAGCAATCCTTTCGTGATTCATTTTAGGCAACAAACCAACATCAACACTTGACAAATCATCCGATGACATAGCCCCAAACATTCCGGGTATCGTTGTCATTTGACCCGAAGAGGCTACTCCGCAGGGTACAAGCGGTTGAATGACCTTCTCAACAAGTGTGTCTTTCCCTTCACCGTGAGAGGTGATTATGCCAATGTGAATCATTTCGTGCTTATACATCGGATTAAGTGAGAATAACATGATTGCCTTTTTTATGTAATTGGGAGCAAAGAACTTTTTCCATAATGTGCTACACATCAATTCAAGAGGATTGAAATTGGCTTTTTGACATTTGTTCAAAAATGTGGAAATCTGTCGCTCATTCAATTTTGACTGTTTATTGTTTGCATCTAATTCAAGCGATTCAACGATAAATAGACGCTTAGACTTGTAATTACGGAATTGACCCGTAATCAAAATCCTGTTCCCTTCTCGTTGACTTGTCGTGATTGCCATAAGTGCCGTTTTGATAGAATCCTTGTCGCTTTGCCCACCTTCTAAAGTGTTTTCGGGAGCGTTGTGTATCGCACAGGGAATCGTATGTTTCCCATCGGAAAGAAGGAACTCAATGATTACTGCATCACCTGTTGTTTCTTCTTGAGGGTTGGTTTTTCCTTTACCCTTCGTTTCCTTCTTTATGGACATTGGACTTATGTTGACTTTGATAACAAAACCCGAACCTTCGCATTCATCGGCACTGATGGTTGAGAGGAATGCCTCTTCAAGACTTGTAATGGAGTCCTCAAAAGAATCAACTTGTTTAGACACCCAATCCGTCAAGCGTTTGGGAATCTGTACCTCCATATAACCACCTCATAAGACAACCACTATATGTGCATTCCGAAGTATGAGATAATGACATGGTATCAACTCATTAGAACCCTTTAGAAGAACCTTACAAGGTGATATAGGACAAAAAAGAAAATGCTACGCAAGTCAAAGGACAACCGTTTGGTTAAACCGATTCTTGACGCGCAACCTTCTTATCCTTAATGACACCCACCGAGAGGGAGTGGCAAGGCTATGAACAAAGGCGAGAATGTTCACGGACAAACCTATGCAGAACGCAACAGATATGCCAAAGCCATACCACCCCCAAAGGGAGGTTTTATGATTAGGATATTTGGATGCTCAAAAGCGTTTGACAATTCAATTGTCTGCTTGGGGTTCTCCCCATTGGTCGTCGGGAACAGTTGGAACATCAACAGATTCACCGTTGTTGATAACTTCAATGGTGAGTTTGTTGTATTGATTACCATTCTTGGACATTTTTTGATGGCGCACGAAAGCAACCTCAAGGGGGAAATCAAGACCATTTTCAGCAGAAGAATCAATGGTTCTCTTCAATTGTTCTTGCTCAAATGTGTTGGAAACCCACCAAGTAAAGCGGCGACCATCATCAAGACGGGCGATTTCAACGGCGGTGGATGGGCCATACCCCTTTTGAGAAGGAATATCGTACTTTGGTGTGCGAACAATCGCATACCCTTGATAAAGTGTACCTTGTTCAGCAACAAAGCGGTCTGTAACCACATAGCGTCGTGGTGTATCTGCGACTTGAGCCTCAAGTCGGTTGACGAAAGCATCTGCTTCGTCGGTCAAAGGTGTTGGCGTATTTTCAATTTCAATCTCGTTTGGCATTCTTTACATCTCCATGTGTCTTTGCGACAATATCCCTGTGGGACAACAAGTATATGAAGAACTCGGTTGGTGAACATATATGGTTCAATTCATATAGTGTAGCCGATTAGGTGCAGGTATGCCTCTTAATCCGCTTGACGACAATACGATTCTGCAAGCCAACTCTTTGATAGCATTTGCTGAAAAGAGTTTAGCCGAAGCCCCCGAAAGGTTGGCCGATTCTATTCACGACATAATAAACACCCTCACCGCATACATACATAGTGATGATGATGAATGGCCTCAATATAGAGAGAATGTTCCGTTTGAGTATGTGTATTCCGAGTTTGCATCACGATTGAAACTTTGGAGATATAACAAGGTGGTATCGTTCCAAAATGATGATGCACCTAAATTGTCTATGGCTGAACGCGCTACGGCTACGCTTAATGACGGAGGCTACGAATCATATGTCATAGAGAACAACATAGGAATCCATGTGGCTGAAAGTGGCACAGAAGCCGTGTCATATTTGGATAATCACTTTCTTGGACACCCCTATTCAGCCATATTGGGTGAGGATGGTTCTGTTGTTTTCACGATTTTAGATTCCACCCATTATCCATCAAGCAAATATAGTAGCACCGAATATGGTACAATGATGCTTAGTGTGGAGCAACTTCAAAATCGTATTGTTGAGTTTTCTGCGGAAAATGAAACCTATGCGGGACAATTGAGCCACTTGGTCAAGGGTGAATAATATGGAACGAGAGGATTTGATTGAAAGTATTGCGTCTATGTCAATGTTTGACAAAGAAGCCTTAGAGGGTATGAGTGAAGAAGAATTGATTTCCCTATATGATAGTCTTGAGATTGATGATTGGCAAAAAGAAATGCAAAGAGAGCATGAAAATGTAATGTATAATGCCGACGAAGAAGGAGGTTTCGGAGGTTCGGGATTCGGTGGTGCGGGTTTTGGTACGCCAACCACCCCTTCATATTCCGACCCTGCTCATTTGAAGAAAATCCCACTCACACCTAATTCACCCCCTGCCACTATTCCTGCCAACCCTGCTCCTGCAAATCCGAGTCCTTCACCTACGCAAGCAAATCCATATGGTGATAAGAAAACCGTTCCTGCAAAGGTGATTACGGTTTTGCCTGTTGATTTTTTGAAAGCAATACAAGAAGCGGCCAACGAATTACCTCAAGAATTACGCAGTTTAGGTATCATAGGTGCGACACTTACCAAGTTTGAGGGGATTGAACCTTGTCCACCTTGCCACACATATTATCCACCTAAAGGGGATGATGAAAATGATACAGGATTATGTGTTTATCAATGTGCAGATGATGAGGTCTGTGCAGGGGGCGAATGTGTCCCTCCCGAAAAGCGTGACCCACCATGCAAAGCAACCATGAGATTCGGAATAGGTGGTGCTGATGATAGAATGTGTCGTGTTGAAGCATTCAATGTAGTGTTCTCCAATGAAACATCGGATGATGGATTTTCATGGGGGATTGCGGGGCAATCGGGAACGCAATACAGTTATGTTGTTCTTGATAGAAGTCAACCAACCAATGTCGGTTTAACGCCAATTCCAACGGCAAGCGAGGATAGTTCCAACCTTATCACTCAAAATTATACCGCAGGTTCGGCTCAACCAAAGCCAAGAATGTTTCAAGGCAATTTATCAAAGGGTATCGCATATAGGATTCCCAATGTTTCGGCTGAAAGTGAACCCGTAAAAGTCTTGGTAACGGATTCTGCTACGAATATGACCAAACCTGCAAACTTTACATTTTACACCGATAGTGCGGATAATCTATACCTTGAATGCACTGACCTCCAAGCAGGTCAAACATATGATGGTGCTTTTATCGTGCAAATACAGTATAAGAATCTCCATGCCCCCAATAGTACAAACGACAAATCCAACCTATATGCAGAAAAAATGACTTTCAGCGATTTGAAGGCTAAGGCTCAAGCAAACTCTCAATTTTTGCCTTCAATGCCTCCGTTGGATGCTGATGCTCAAAAATCAGCCGACTATATTCTCCAACAAAAAGGATATTCAATGGATAGCCCTATTGGTGAAGTGGTTGAGGATGCTGATTCTTGGCTAAACGCTTTCGTGTGCAAAGGCATACCGAAAATGACAGGTGAGGCTTTACCTGCTGAAATGTATGTCAACACCAATGCGGGTGCTTGCAGACATAGAGCGTTTTTGGCATTTTTGATGTTTAACCGACTTGGATTGCCTACAAGGTTTTGCACTTCGTCTTGCCACGCATGGCCCGAAATATATGATTTCACATCAAGAGTGTGGGTTCAAATTGATTTGAATGGGTGTGGCGACGACGACCCCGAACCCTGTGGTGCTTGCACACGCCCCAACCCTAAGTATGGGGTTTTGCCCGATGAACCCGAATGTTTGCCTGTTGAATGTCCCGAAAATTATTATTGTGACCCTATACATGGTAAGTGTGTTCCCGACTGTTATGCTCTTTACCCCGATGGCAACCACCATTATAACCCAAGAACCGATAGATGCGAAGAATGTACTGATGGTAAATCGTGGAATCCGATTCTTGAAATGTGTGAGTGTGCTGAATGTCCCGATGGATATAGTATGAATGAAAACGGCAGATGCGTTAAAATGAATGAGGATGGCGCAGAAGAAGAAAGTGAAACTGCTCCACTTGGAATATACACCGAGATAGCAACAGGTCTATGTTTGCCAATTCCCGACTGTGATAAAGAACGCGCAGGAACGATTTTCAATCCAATTACGGGACAATGTGAATGTCCAATCGGTGTAAATCCTCTTGATAATGAAGCACCCTTGATTGCATACAAATGGGATGATGTGAGAGGTATGTGTATGCCCGATGTTCAAAAAATGTGTCCCGAAGGTCAATGGTGGGATGAACTTGTTGGGCGTTGCAGACCGATTCCCGAAAATCCAATCAACAGAATACCGTTGCCAAACCCCGATAATCCCGAAGTCCTTGAGGATGTTATCGTTGAGGATGGTAAAGTCCGAGAAGCATTGACAGGTTTCTTAAATCCAAAGACAGGCGAAATTATTGACAAAACGGAAATGAAGCGAGCAGGTCAAACAGAAGAAAGCATAGCAAAGCAGGGCTATACTGTCAAATGGGAATCCCTGCGAGTTGCTAAGAATGGAAAGCCGACGCTCAATATCAGCGAAACACTTCAAGGTATCAGCCAATGGGTGCAGGAACACGATTTAGACTCTAAGAATGTTGAGGTACTTACGGGATGGTCGCGAAGCAATGCAACGAACCGTTTGATTTACAAGCAAATTGACGACTCATATGATTTTGACAAGTGGGTTCAAGGGTGGGAGAAGGCATTGAGCCAATCATTCCCTAATGGCCGATTTACAGTGCTGAAAAGTCCAAGTAAAATGGAAATTGTTGATTCCATGGCAAATAGGTAAGCATTCAAATAGTCGTATCACCAAAAAAAGGATATGGATGATTGGCTTCAAGAGTGGAATAAGTTTGATAAGTCTGCCATTGAGGAAATAAAATCTCATAACGACGACACTCACTTAGAACGAGAATGGATGTCATATGTCTATGAAAAAAATGGTCGCTACTATATTGGTCGTGCCTCACAGGGCGACGAAAGCAAAATAGAAATTATCCCTGCCGAAAAAACCGCAGTTGACACTTTGACGAAAGGTTTGACAAAAAATCAAAGAAAGTGGACAATACATGGACACCCTTTGAAAGACGGAAAAATATACAATGGGCGACAATACTTTTCATCAACAGATTTGATTGATGAGTTTATTGAAGTCCGTGATAGCAGTAAAAATGGTGGCCGTTCACGAATTGTTCAATATGTTGTTTATCCACATCAACAAAACGAAGGCAACGAGAAGGTAATTCATAACCGTGTTCGTGTTGTTGTTTTCCCCGATTCAAGAACCATTGTCAACGCTATGAAACAATCTAATCCTCATGCAGACCCTTATGCTATCAGTAAAGAAACAGGTCAAAATAAGGTTGGAAGTGATGGAAATACTGAAATGAATGACCTCAAAATTGATTGGTTCAAGTTTCAAGAGGCTTTAGGACAAACAGGCCACATGGGTATTATTGATATTGAAGGTTCTTCAAAAACAATGAATGCTGAATCAATGCCTATGGGCAACAAGAACATCAAGAAACTCGGAATCGGCGTGGTCATTGTTGGTGCATTGATGTATTATTTCAATCGCAAGTGAATATAGCATCCACTAATTTGTCTAATTCTTGACGATTGTTTTTTTCCAAGACATAATGAAACATTCCGTTGTCCATATGGTCAAGAGAGGTTTCGGATTCTTCTTTTCTGTTATCCCAATGGCTTTCCCAATCAGCACCATATGTGCCTTTCAACCGTTTTTTCTGTTCATCCTCCGTAATGTGAAGGCGAATAATAGTCCAATCCCTTGAAATCATGCTATTCAATTCATTTGGAAAGCGTACATCATCACATATAGGGATTTTATTTTCCGCAATCAAAGAATCCGCTTTAGCATGAAGTAAATCCACCCACACATTAGGATTGATTGTCCGAAATCGTTGCCCGATTTGTTGTAGCAATGGCCTATCCTTAACGCCTTTAGGCATCAAAAAATAATTTCTTGCCACCTCCTTAACGGGGTCGCCTAAAGAAACACGCTCATATGAGGGTTCTTTACTTTGAATCAATTTCAACAATGTGCTTTTTCCCGAACACATTTTTCCGCTAATCGCTATTGGTCGCATCCACATCACCCTCATGTTCGGCTTCATACATCAATACATAATCGTGTCGTTCAATTGACACTTTTCTGAAAAACTTAGATGTGTGCCAAGTCCAAGGCTTATCTCTATATTTGTCTTTCAATTTGTACAAATAGGGTTCACTATCCTCCATGACTTCAACCAATTTGTTATGTGAAATACGAGTGGCTATCCTCATTGAAGTTAAATCCACCTTTTGATGTTTCAATTTCATTCTTAGCATATCGGCACTCATCCAATCATTACACCCCGACAAAGCATTGCATATAGACCAAAAATACCTATCCATTCGCACATTCAACGAGCAATTTTGAGAACAGAATTGGTGTCGTTCATTGTATCTGCCCTTCAAGGTTTCATATTCTTTTGAGCAATATGAGCAGGTCAAGGTTATGGTTGCTCGTTTCGTTTGGGCTTTACCCATACAATTTTTGTCGCAATACATTTTTTTTGTTGTATTGTTTATGGATGCGGATTCGGTCAAAGGTTTCATACAGAATCCGCAACAAGCAGTTTCCTCAACTTTGATAGACTCGGCCATATTACTTGGTAATGACACCGAGGCTATATACTCTTCAATGTGTGGACAAAGGTAAGCAATCCCTCCGTATCATCATGTTTTAAGCAAGGATTACCTCTTGAAGTGGTGGAAAATGATGTGATTCTTGCGAATCTCCATTTGTCAACCTTTTCACCCATCAATCTCATTGCATAAACAACCTCAACTCCTTTTTCTTCAAGCAGTTGCAGGTATCTCTCATATTGTTGTTTATTTTTTGCACTCAAATAAAACGGCCACTTGGATATTGATTTCACTTCAAATAAGACGGCTTTTGGCGATATAACATTATCACTTGATTTGAACATGATAACATCAATTCCATATGAATGCGTTCCCCTTTGTCCAAACCACTCATCACCTAATTCTTCTGTGAGGACTTTGACCAATTCATTTTCAAAGCGACTTCTTGCATTATGGAATCCCATAAAATCATATGGTGCTTTTCCTATTTAGGGGGAGGTGTTTTCCATATGTGTTGAAACCTTTTCTCCAATATCCATGGCCTCTCGTATGTATGGTGGTATCAAGCGGGATATTTTTCTTGTCCGATACCAATGAGGGAAATGTGCATCAATGACATATACATGACCCCAATCATCCTTTGACCTCATGGCTCGGCCATACATTTGCAGTAGCATTCGGACTGTGTATGTTTGATACCACACTTCACTTTCTTTCATACGCAAACGGACTTTCGTATCGGCAAGGGATAAGAAGGGCAATTTGACGATGATTACAAAATGAATGTTTTCATTATCATATCCTTGATTTGCATAAGTGGAAACGAGAACTCCGTTGCCCGAAGGTTTATTGAATCCCGATAACACCTCTTCTCGCTCTTTAGGACTTTTCGTATGTTGAACAATCCTTGTTGCCATTTCGGGGTGATTATCCATTAAAGAATTGACGAGCAATGACTCTATCGTATCTGTGTATGGCAGTATCAGCCCTTTATGCTTCGGATAATTTTCTGCTATTTTGGCGATAGCATCTGCGGCCTTGTCAATGTCTTTTGGTCGCACACCATTGAACTTCTTATCAAACACCATAAGACCCCCCTTAACTCCTGTGAGCAGGGGTCTTGATTTTGAGGGGAATGATGAATTGGACACTCTAATGATTGCGGTGCGGTTCTTTTTCAAACCTAATTCTTCTATGAATATATCGGGTGATATGATTGTTCCCGACATGAATATGCGTTGTTGCCCCAATTCTAAGAACAGTTCTTTTGCTTGGTCGGCTATGGATAAAGGTTCAAACCGAATAACATTTCTCATTTCATCATCGTCAAACTGATAAACCCACTTTTTCCAATTGCGTTGTAATTCCCCCATAAGTAAGAGGCATCGGGTGTGAAAATCCTTCACATCACCCACTTCTTCTTTTTTGTAGTCGTTTGCCTTAATTTTGCTTTCAATTTTCCCGACTATTTTTCTCAAATAGAGCAGAAATTGAATTATGTCTTTATGGCGTTTTTCCATATGAGTGTCGGGCTTCATAGACCTTATTTTAGGGAATGCCCACTCTTCTTTTGTTTTCTTGATAACCTCTTTGCTTGCTTTTGAGCCAACGAGCAAACGAACCAACCTTCTCATTGACAATCTCAAATCGTAAAAAGACTCCAATTGATTTACAAGTGTGTGCGCTTCATCAACAATAAGCAATGGTCGTGTGGGCAAAGCAGGTCGCCCATATAGGTGCATTGCAGTAAGGAATGTTGTATTTCCAACGAACCAACGATTCTTCAAGGATTCTGCATAAGCATCATAATATCCACATTGGCTTTCAATTTTTTCACCATTCAATATAGATTCTAATTGCTCTTGGTTGAATGCGTGTTCGCATTTGTAGTCGTCAACCATTCGGCAGGGGGCAACAGAAGCATTTGCTTTAGGGGCGCACCCCTCGGCTTTCAATTCTTCTTCGCTTAATATACAATCATAATTGGTTCGCCCCATAGCGGAGGACATAAAGGGGTGGTCGCGAAGGTATTGTTCCTGTAATCCTTTCAAGGGAGTTGATATGTATGCTGATGAATCAAAAATAAGAGGCAACGAATAGGCTATCATTGATTTTCCCGAACCTGTTGGCAATTCCACGATAATGTTTTCATAACCTTCTTTGAGGTACTGGGAAATTAGGGGGATGAGATGTTGTTGCTCGGCTCGCACACTATCATATGGGCCTCCATTTTTGATAATTCCCTCGTATGAATGCCAATTTTCAACCTCTAAAGCCGTATCAACCCATTCGCTTTTATGAGCAAGGTTCAAAGTTAATTGAGCAGGTAGTTTATGCTTTTTCAAAGGTTTTCCCCCATCACCGCCTTTTGGAATGTGATGGACTTGTTTGCTCTCTAAATCGGATTCATAATCGGCTTCGGTTTTAGGCGCATCAAACTCTTTGATTTCTCCATCCACTTCAAGAATCAAACGATTGCGAGTGCAAAAAGCCATAAGGCGTGGCATAAGGGGTGAACCTCCCCTATATCGGCCTCTCCAATCCTTACCTTTCCACCTTAAACGAAATGTGTCTTTGATAGTGTCTTTGTAGGGGAAAGTGTTTCCACTTACTCGTATATCGTGAACCGCCATCAACAAACGGTCATTGACGCTCCCATATTATCCTTCTGTTTCAACAGATGTGTTTTCACAGTCGGTGTAACCTTTTATTTCTAATTTGAGATAGGATTTCCAACGAATTACTTTATCGTTTTCGGGGGCTTTGTCGGACATATAGGCGTAATAATCTATGATGTCTTGAACGAAAGCCATGCCTTCATCATCACAGACTTCACATTTTAGATTTCTATTTATGTTGGAGGCTTCGTCTTTGTATTCAATCCACCCCTCTCCGATACACCGAGGACATTGCACTTTGCATATTGACATCAGTATAAATTAGATTTTCAACTATTTTATTCTGTTTGTTATTTAGGTAAGCATTCAAATAGTCAATCCGCAAAGTGATATTAGGTTCTCCCATGTCAATTATAACTTCATTCGTCAATGTTATTGCAGGTGCAAGCGTTTTGCTTGGCGGTAAAGCCTTCATGGATGAGAAAATTGGCGGAGATGGCCCACCACTTAGAAAGGTTATTGGCGCACCACTTCTCGGCATTGGAGCATTAGGCATTGCCGTATCATATGTACGCAACAAGCGAGTTCGTGAGGACAAAAAAGCCGAAAGCGATTTTTATGAAGCGGAATTATATGAGGCTGATGGTTGGACTGAAAAAATCGGTGCGGGGCGAAAAGCGTACTGCGGAACTTGCGAAAGGCTGATTCAGCAATCAACGAGAATATATGTGAATGATTCTAACGGTGATATTGAATGTGCCGATTGTTATGAATATCAACAAGAGGCTGAAACCTTTTGCGCGAGTAAGAACTGCGGTTGCGGTCAAGACCCCTGCAAGACTTATGGTGTTGAATCCTTTGAAGCCATGTCAACAGACAAGACTTTCACAGGTGAAACCGCATCGGGTCATAAGGTTGAATGGGATGATGGAGGCTTCTATATGCACTTTGCCAAACCTATTGACGGATTTACATATGTGGGAGGGGATTGGTACGGTGGCGATAATGAATCGCCCGATGAGTTTGATTTGCTCGTTCAAACCCCTCAAGGTCATCGTGATTTTTATTTGAGGCTTGACAATGTGGAGTCTTATGGTGTGGACACATCATACATGGATTTGACCGATATGCACGATGAGGGAGATTCCGAAAATGTAAGCCCACAAGTCCGTGAAGCCGTGAAAGAAGGCTTGGATTGGATGCTTGGCGATTATGAAGAAAAAACCGTTGTTGAGCGACAATATAGAGCCGAAGAAGCAACCCCATATGGCGAAAGCGATAATCAATATCCTGTCCGTATCATTGTAGGAGGCCCACCACATAGCGGTAAGTCCACTTTGATGAATCTGCTTGAGGATAAAATGAATCAATATGGTGTTGATGTTGAATTGCGAGATTTAGACTTCTCTTCACCAACCAACCTCAAGGCAGGATTTGACCCAAACCGTGAAACAAAGGATTGGGATGAGGATTTGGCGCGTGATGCGGCCAATTATTTCCGCGAGGATTCGGAGGACAAAATTGTTCTTGGAGATTCAATAGGTTTGATTAGCCAAATCAATGAAATTGTAAGCGAACCTGCTGATGTTGCTATATTGCTCGTAAGTGGCAGTAAAGACCAATTTGACCAATCGTTCCGAAATGCTTTGGCAAAGTGGAAATCATATTATGAGTACATTGACCTGCCCATCCTTATGATAATTCGTTCATCTATGAATCCGAATGAAATGAATTATTTTGACCCACACGACAATTATGGTGTTATCGTCGGTTTAGACCGTGATGCTTACAAAGACGGTGGTTTGGACAATGAAATCTCTCTTGAAAACGCTTGTCTTGAAGGTATGGTCTTTGAGATTGCTCAAGAATATGACTTGGAATTAGCCAACCGAAACACCGACAACCATATTGAAACCATAACCGAAAAGTGGCCGAACATTCAAGGAAAACCAACATGGAATCCAATAGATGCAGGAAAACCACACTTAGGTAAAATTGAGGATGATTATTTCAGCACCTTTGATGAGAGAAGAAAAGCAAAGGCTATGGGTGCAGAAAACGACCCCGATTTTGATACGGTGAAAGCCGACAGGAACAAAGACGGTGAGATTTCGGATTGGGAACAATCTGTTGGCAACGCAGTTGCGAAAGGCATCCGTGAACATGGTGGAAAAACACCTAAAGCCACTTCAATGAGTGATATGGAACGCTATATGAATGTGCGTTGGAGTAAATACACGCAAAGAGATAAAATGCAGATGCAAATGATGGATATGCACTACGGCCACTCCAACAAGAATACAAAGAGATATTTCAAGAAAGGCTACGAAATGGGTTGGAATAGAGCGAGAGAAGATGCAGGAGATGGCGAACTCCTTTACATGGTCGCAAGAGCCAAGGATTTAATCACAACCCTACCCTCAAAGGATGGTTTCCTTGTTGATGCGGGAGCATATGCAGGATTTGAGGATTCTTGGCGAACCTATGAGGGTGATGAACCTTTTTACAGTAACAAAAAGGTTATGGGTGCTGAACCTATGGAAACACACATGGCAGAAGAAGAGGCTGATTTTTACACGGTACTTTACAGGGAAACCGAAGACGACCATTTAGAAGTTGATGATGATTTTGATAATCTCAACGAGGCCATGTCTGCATATCAAGGCTTCATCAATCAAGGTATGGAACAGGTTATTATCGCAGGTTATGATAGAATAGACGAGGGCGGATATGAAGAACAATCTGTTCCTATTGCGGAATACCTCGTCAATGGCTACGATAGGCGACCACTAAATTACAATTGAATAAGAATTAGAGGATTGAGGATGCGTCGTTGGCTATTCTTCGGAGAACATATAGAGGACACTCTTCACGATGAAATCTATATTCAATTCATAGCCAATGTCTTTTCCGCACTTGTTACTGCGAGCATGATTGGGGCTTACCATATTGTTTTCCATATTTAGAACCTTGATTGAACCCTTACAAGGTCGTGTAAGAATAATAATGCCGTAAGCCAAAGGTCATATAGTGAAATTGCGAGGTAATTATATGCGTGAACGAATCAACGATGGATTAACGATTATTGGAACGGGCTTGGCCTCTCTTGTATCAGCAGGTATTATTCCTGCCGAATATGGGACATTGGCGGCTATCGGCGGTGGTGTTGGTATTGTTGCACTGTTGGAAAAAGAATGGCGTAAGAATCGTGTTGCTATTATTGAATCTGTGGAGGACTTCATAGAGGATAAAACAGGCTTAGATGTTGATGCCGATGTTATTGGTGATGTTTTGGAGGATGTTGTTGATACTGTTTCCGAAGTCGTTGAGGATTTTATTGAGGATGGTGATTTAGATACGCCATTGAGTGAAACCGCTAAGGATTTGCTTGAGGATATTGTTGAGGACACCGAAGAACACTTGAAGAGTTTGACTGTCAATGCTTTGCGCTCTAAATTGAAGGAACATGGATTATCCACTAAGGGTAAGAAAGCGGAATTGGTTGAGCGACTTCTAAACGGATTAGGTGATGAACAATGAATTGGCGTAAGGTTGGATTGATTGCGAGCCTTACCTCAATTGTAGGCTCTATTGCTATTTATGCCCTTCACGATGAAAACTTGGGTATTTTCGTAGGTCTATGGGCTTCGGCACTTTTGCTTATCACAGACCGTTTCGCAGAAATGCAGGAATAATCTCTTTTACCGTGATGTGTGAAACTTCATATAGTTGAACACCGATGTTAAGACACCGAAAGGTGGTAAATAACATGGATATAGATAAAGGAATTAAAATGGTCGGAGCGGCTTCAGTATTAGTTGGTGGACTTTTCCATCTCGGAGGCCCTGCCGTTTTCACAATCCCTCTCTTGGGTAATGCACTTGCCGCATTTTGGAACTTCGGCGTTGGCCCTGTGACCGTTCAACGGTTGTTCGGACTGATTGCCACCCTATATGGTGCTAATGCGCTTGGTCTTATGCCATTCGTAAGCAAAGTGCCTGTAATTGGTGGTTCGCTATCATCGGCCATTGAAATGACCGAGCGAACTGTTGTTCCCGAATAAGGATAAGCAGACTCAATATGGATTGCGAAGGCTAATTGACCGTAAGGTATCAAAGCGTTCCGTAGCGAACAAATTGACTTAATTCAACATCACCTTGAAAGAAGAACTTGTAATTTTCAATACCTTGTTCCAATTTCTTTTTGCCACTTTCCAAGAACTCTTCGGAACAATCAAAAATGCCTATATCTCTTGTTTTCTTGTCAATGACAACGAAAATAAACTCTTCTGCTTGAGGGAACAATTGTAAGTACAGATAGGCTTGAAGGTCATAACTGAAACGGTATGCTGAATACTTGAACCCATCTAAATCAGCAGTTGTTTTAATATCAATGATTTTTGTTCCTTGAACAATATCGGCTTTTCCACGAAACGGTATTCCGTTAATCACATCAATAGCAGGAACTTCATAATCCGCATTTTCCAAAAAAGACATAGCAGGTTTGTTTTTCTTCATAACTGATGCTAAGGATTCCGCAGTATCAATTTCTTTTCGGCAATATACTTCACCAAGTTCGGCTTTGGCTTCTTTGTATGCTTTGGTGTTTTTAGAAGCGACCTCAATAACATTGAGTGCGGCAAACTTTTCGGGTTCAAGGATATTCCAATGGAATAATTTACCATCCCGCAGGGGTTGACTTTCGGTTGCATCCTCTTCTTCAAGAGAACGGAGGTATTCATTTGGGGATGATAGCAATTTCTTCAACGATGAACTACTCAACACTTGTTTTCCGAGATAACCATAATAGAAACCATCGTCATACATTTTTTCAATCATTTCTTCTTTGTCGTGTTCAACACCATCAAAGGTAGTAATTGTTTCGCCCATGAGGTGATACACCTGCCAACCCCTTATCAACTTGCCTCAACAGACGACTCTATATCCTCAAGCCCTTCAATTGACAACAACCTTTGATATGCAACATCACAGTATTCTTTAGATATTTCACTCCCGACATAATTTCTGTTGTTGAGCATAGCCATTTTAGCCGTTGTTCCCGAACCCATGAAAGGGTCAAAAACAATATCGCCTTCACTTGACCAAGACTTAATGTGTTTTTCACATAATTCTTCGGGGAATATGGCAGGGTGTTCAAATGCTATTTTATCGTGAGTGCTTTTATACATCCCATTTTTTATCACCCATACATTGTTCTCAATACCCATTTCATTTACAGGTTTTCCATTAAAACCTGCAATCAATTCACCCTTTTTATTTCGGTATTTCCTTGTATGGCGAACTGCACCCGCAGTTTTGTTGGGCTTCATTATCGGATTGAAAGTCTTGGGTTTCCCTTTGGAAAAAACGAACATATACTCAAAGCATTGGTTATACCTTACCTTAGATGGAAAAGGTGTGCCTGTCTTTTGATAAATCATAGTATCGTGAAGCCTAAAGCCCTTATCCATAAACAACAAGGCTTGCCTAAACGATGTTCCCGTTTCACTCCCTTTAATTGTAGCATCACCTACAACCCAAACCACTACGCCTCCCTCTTTGGTCGTGCGATATAATTCTGTGATGATTTTTTCAGCATCAAAGGAGAACTCATTGTATGTTCTCAAATTATCATATGGAGGGGATGTAATTGTCATATCAAGAACAGAATCACCCATTCTTTTCAAAGTGTCAATGCAATCCTCATTGTATATGCGATTTGTTTCCAACGAGGGAGAGGTCATTTAGGCTCTCTCTCCCTCAACAGGTCAAGCAATTTATTCAATTCTTTAGCGATTTCGGTTATGTCAATTTTATCTGCTTTCACTTCGTTATCCCTGTCGGGGAAATGATATGTTGACTTTTGATAATACTGATTGTCTTTTACCATTCTCGCAAGAATCAATCTTGCTTTTTGAAATGAGTCTTTGTCAACCAATGGGATAGCCCATACTTCTCCCGTTTGAGCATAGAGGTCTTCTTCGGATTGAATAGATGTAACATTGATTGTAGCAAGAATAGCGAACCTAAAGTTTTTATTCCCTTCATCCTCCACACAGGCAAAGTGTGTGATATACATTCCGTCAACATCCTCCGCCCCCATCAAAGCATCCACTTCAACAAGCACACCATTTTCATTCACTCTTAATTTGACATTTTCAATTTTTTGCATTACAATCCCCTCGTTACTCTTTTTAATTCCGACCTTTGGCATATGCCCATTAGCATTATTTGACTCCCTGCTTTCAGCAGGAGATACACTTTTTTTGAATCATCCTCATGGTCTTTGATTATGAACTCTCTCGCATCACCCGCAGGTACAGAAAGAGTGCAACCATCGGATGCAAGAATCTCACGAACATCGTCATTCATGGCTAATATCACCCTGTAATGTCCGATACAATTTCAGTCAATTTTTCTTCAACCATTTTGACAACCGCATCAGCCGCCTCTTCTATTTTTTCAGCGATATTACCACCTTCAAAATCAACACTAAGAGAAAACTTGGGATATTGAGATTGTATCAAACCCCTATTCCGTGATTTTAATTCCACCGTGTTCCCATATGAAATTGACACTTTCATGTCCGATTGAGTTATTTTCGCTATATGGCTCAAAGTGGATTGCTCACGCTCGGATGAAGCATTTAATTCATTCGCCATATCCTCAACAGACTCATCAACAACAGGCTCATCAACAACAGGTGTTGGCACTTCTTTTCTGCGAGTAAGCCCTGCTTTGGGCTTTTCATTGGACTCCATGACCTCATCGGTTCTGTAATAAATCGTATGGGTCGCATTTTTATATTCAATTGTCGCTAATTCGGACAAACCCTTTTTGCTATCCTTTTCACCGCAGATAACAACATTATGGTCTGCGTGTTTCCTCCTTTTATCGGGAGGGCAGTAAAAGTCTTTGTTGAGGTCATAATATCCGCATTCAATTTTGATGTTGCCATCAATTTTGTAAATGTATATCCTTGAAGTAGTCTTTGTTGGATTGCTCCAAACCTTTTTGTCAAACCCTTTCAAATGGAACGAAACAGAAATCTCCTTATCATCAGCCATAATACCCCTCACTCTATGACTACGCCAACTCCTATATGAACAATACTGTTCAAGAACCGAAATGAACTGCCGCGGACTCAAGAGTATCAAGTTTTACCACAGACAGAATTGAAGGCTTAGGTTCAAATCCAACCATTTTTTGAAACGAAGTCTGCGCTTGCCAAGTGGATGATACAACCATTTGGATGCCCCTATATTTTTCAAGGCAATGTCCATGAGTATGCCCCGTAACGAAAATATCGGGAGTCGTGTCAATCGTCATTAAATCATATGGTTCTGCCGCTATTTGATTTTTTACACCCCAATGTGGGGCAAGGTGTCGTCGCTTTAGCATTTCCTTCATAGCGTCTTGAGGTCGTTCATATGTGGTGTCGGGGTGTACCATCACCATATCATCAATACTTTTACCGTGATATGATAAAATATCTGTCCCACCTGCACTAAATCTGCAAGGATTACCTACAAAATTGCCCCTATTGAAGTGGCTTTGCACTTCTGTTGACAAAATAGGTTGAGGTTCAGCAAGTCGCACCGCATCGTGATTACCCGGCAAAATTATCGGTGTGATATGTTCGGGTAAAGTTTCCATGTATTCGCCAACCTTAGCATATTGGTCATACATATCATGGATTGCTAATTCTTCTTGTTGATTCGGATATACACCTACACCATCTATTATGTCGCCCGACATAACGAGATATTTGATAGACTTGGCTACATCATCATCTCCATGTAGCCATTTCATCATGCGTTCCCAATCCTGTTCTAAGAAATTATTTGCACCTATATGCAAATCGGAGATGAATGCGGCTGATACGGGGTCTATGTCCTCTCTCAAATTAGGGTCGTCTTTTTCAATTACATGGGGGAACAAAGCATTAGAAACAAAGAAAATGCCCCCATCCTTAGCGAGTGAACCCGATATAGCAACCACATCATCAACCGCTATATTGCCGACTCTTTCTGCAACATCCATCATTAAAAGTGCATCCATCTCACCTGTTGCATCCTCAACTGTCAATTTCAAATGACCGTTTCTTGTTTTATTGGCTTCAATAACCATCACGATAGATGTTGCTTCGTGTTTATGCCATCGTTCACGGTTTCGGTTTATTTCTTGGAGCGTCAAAGCATTATCAAGCCCATAATGATTACATATCATGGTTTTCAATTGTCTAAATCTGTCGTGGAATAATTTTTGTAATTGTTCTAATGTCCCTTCAGTTTTGGAGTTGTTGCCTATTGACTTGGCAATATCAAACCTCGTCGCATAATCCTTAGCCGACACATTCCAATTAACCATTTAGACCACTCCATCGTGCAATTTGTCCATGTTTTTGAACCCATCCATAAAATCGTCAAAGGAGAGTTTTTCTATATCGGGGGGGTTGATACAACAGGAATCAATACACACATTTCGGTTTTCTTCTTTTGCATATGCTTTGCGACAAATGATGCAACGGTAAATGCTTTTCATTGCGTCTTTACAGGATTGTTCCATATGATAATTCAAACCATTAAGTGTGCGAAATGGCTTAGATTTTGCTTTGGCATTCCCTCTCCCACAGTACACGCACTCCAACCTGCCATGTGATTTCTTCTTAGCATAATGAGCGATTTTATTGATTTCAATATCTAAGGTTTCTTGAGATGTTTCGTGGGCTTGGCCTGTGAGCATGACGATGTTTCGTGCTTGATTATCAAACCTCCAATACTCCACATTTTCCTTTGGTACTTTGCCTTCTTTGATGAAATTAGCAAGTGAGCGTGAGTCCTTCGTTTGAGGGAAATAGATGAAATAAATTGTAGCCTCATCCCCTCTCAAAAGTCGCCCAACAGTTTGAATCCTTGAACGGGCAGACCTTGTTCCGCTTACCATGATTCCAACTTCGGCATCGGGTATGTTGACTCCTTCTGTTAATGCCCTACAAGAAAATAGAAGGTTGCTATCACCCGCTTTGAAAGCATCTAAAATTGCCGTTTTTGATTTTTTATTACCTACTTTGTAATGATATTGGAGAGCATTCATATGAGCATATTTTTTTGCCAACACTTGAATATCCTCAACAGACTCATGGAAAGCCATTGTTTTCTTGCCCTTCATGGTTTCTTTGGCTATCAATATGTCAAGAATGACAAAACGGTTGGTTGCCGAATTGATTAAGTCTTTTTGTTCCCGTATGGTTTTCAAAAATAATCCAATTTCCACATCGGACACTCTTTGTTTCAACAAGGTTTGGCATTTTACAACGAGGTTTCCCCCGTTTCCATATTTTGAAGTCAATGACTTCACCAAATTGACGATTCTTTTTTGCATAACATCGTATGACTTCTGCTCTTTATCAGTCAATTCCGCTTGTATGGCCTTCACTTTGAATGGAGGGATAACGCCATCAGCCAATGCTTTGTCATACAGATATTCAATAACGACCTCTCCCAACAATTCTTGTACGACTTTTAACCCTGTGTCCTCCCGCTTAGGTGTACCACTTAATCCAAGAGTTGCTTGATGATTACAGGTCATAGCCATTCTTGTGTAACGCGCTCCGAGCCTATGACATTCATCAACGATAATCAAGTGATTTTCACCCATGCTATCGTTGTTTTTCAATTTCTTTGCGGCAGATGCCATAACGACTACATTGATGTTATGCCCATTTTCAAGTGAGTCTGTGTTACCATCACCTACAAGCCCAATTCCAAGGTCAACGAATATCTCTTTTAATTCATCAACCCATTGACCAAGAAGGGGGATTGATGGCACGATTACTGTGATTTTTGCATTAGGGTATTTCTTCACCCATGATGCGATAACTTGGTGTGCCGCCCTTGTTTTACCTGTCCCTGTCGCACCCTTGATGATACCTTTGAATCCATTCTTCTCCCATTTCTCAAAGGCATCTGCTTGCCAATCATATAGAGGATATTTCACCTCCCCGTATTCAAAATAACAACTGCTCACTGTTCTCGCCACTTAGACCGTAGCATTGAGCCTATATGAAGAATCCTATGATTCTTCGTCGGAATGGTCGCCTTCTTGAGTGTGGTAAATGATTCCATCACCATTCGTATATAGGTGTCCTGCGGCAACCCACATTACTGCATCCTTAGCGATTTGAACAAGAGTAATTTCATATTGCGTGGGTGAATCAGCATGAAGCATTGACCATAACTCCACTACATAATTTTCTTTATCCAAAGTGATGTTTTTTACTTTGCCTACTATGCCCCATAGCCTTACCATATCATTAAGAACGAATGAATCTCCGTTCCGCAATCCTATTGATTTAATCTGCAATTGTAAGTCCGTTTTTTCTTTATCCGTCATTGTCCCACACCCTCATTTGGTAAAATTAACCATCCTTTAAGTATCAACAATTCTATCGTGTCCTCAAGAAGCATTTTCGGCAACCGTAATTTCTCCGATAAAACCTCCATATTTGATGAACCACTTTCGGATTCTAAAAAATCTATTACTTGACTTACTACTAATTTGGACTCTTTATCATCCAAGTCTTTCAATCGTTGATAATCCGCATACATAATAACCACATCATTAAACTATATTTTCCTCTATATGAAGGCTCTCATTCTTTTGATTGATTACCATATTTGGTTATCGCCCGTTCAATATGGGGATTATTCAAAAGACTCCATACTGCAACATTATACCCTCTTACACGGCTTTCGCCTCTTGCGATTTTAGTGTGTCCGACTTGAGTTGCCATTTTTTCACCCTGTTCATTGAATAACCCTCTCAAAGTTTGACTGATAGCCCCTACTCTCGGAATCGTTCTGCGACCTTTGGTGTATAGCATTTCACGCAACTGATGTGAAGTGGCACACCCAAGACCGTCTGCACCGCCATGAGCCAAATAATTCACGATTGATTCTGCATACCACTTTTTCCTGTTCGCCATTTGACTCCCTCCTTAGCCCCTTATGTTCATGCCTTATCAATACCGCGCTTATTGTATAACAACTAAGGCGTATTGTCAATGTCTTTTAGCCCCATCAAAGGTTTTCCACAGGATTGAATCGGAATCGCCCACGACTGATTTTGTTTATAGCCTCGCTTCAAGAAATCCTCTTGACTTATGCTCCACATTTTGCCATCATTTTCAGCAACAATCATCACAGATAATGGAACTGCTGATTTTCGCCATTCAAGGACTGATTCAATACGCACTTTGAGCAGATTGTTTTCAATAAACCCTTGAAGCGTTTCCTTTTCATCACAGTATTGAGGATTGAGCAACCATTGTTTATTTTTTTCCTCAAATATGGCTTTTTTTATGAACTCTTTACCCATAATAGAATATATTTTTTCTTTACGCAAAACATAGATTGTTTGATGTTCAAAACCATCGGATTCAACCCAATATGATACTAATTTTTGAGGATAGCGGAATACGCCCTCATCAACTCTCACCCCAAGCATAGGTCTTTCCACATCAAATGTGGCAGGTTCATATTCAATTTTCTTTTCATGTCCGAACAATTCACTTTCAGCATTTTGAGCATTAGAATCATTCACCCCTCCCTCGCATTTTTTACAATGCAATTTTCCACCTATTTCAACCAAAGTGAAAGAATAATAATTGGATGGTGATAGGTTCTTTAATCTGCTCTCACGAATACTCGTTACCATTTCAGCACCCATCTCATCAAAAGTAGCAGTTTGCTTATCATCATCAATTTTTTTAGCCGCAGGAGAACAGGAAACACAGTAAGGTTTCAAAGGCCACACCATTTTATCACCCCACCTATTTTCACCCACTACAAAAGAAGGGTCGGCGGGTATAGGAGTAAAATTATCCCCTGCCAACACCTTTTCATTAACGCCAAAAATTATTCTTGGTGACGACCATGTATTATCATCAACCCTTGTAGGGGGGGCATCAATAGAAGGTTCTAAGGCATAATCATCAATTGAGCCTATAACATCAATCGTCTTTTTCTGTGAGGCCATCATTTACTTCGGACACGGCACTCACACATAAGCCAACCGCTTCTAATTCAACAGAAATATCACTCATTTTAGCATTGACCTTTTCTTGAATGCCGTCTTTAGACAAAGGAGTATAACAATAGCGAGGGGGAGAATTATTGACAAACACATATTTTCTTGACACCAAACCCTTATTCATCAGCCGAGATAAAGTGCGCGATACATATGAAGAATCCAATCCTAAGTCCTCCTGTAATTCTTTGCACGAAATTATGGCCTTTTCTTTTTTGTTAAGCATCGTGTTTAGCAATTTCCATTGACTCGGATTTATTTCAAGCAAGTAGCACATATGAGAGGGGCTTTTTGATTGGCGTGTTTTACCCCCCATAATTTATTCTTCGGACAATTCGTATATCATCATTTTGTTTTGAAAGCATTTCGTTATTGATTATCAAAGTGAAAATTGAAATAGGAAATCCGTATAAGGACACACATGGGCGACGAAGGAAAAACGAATGACAAGAAAGAAGTATCTGCCAACACTTTCATGCACCGCATGAATATCTGTGGTGGTTGTGAACACTTGAATAAGGGATTGAGAGTATCACGATGCAATCTATGTGGTTGCATACTTGCATTGAAAGCCCGAATGGAAAAAGAGAGTTGCCCTGTAAAAAAGTGGTGATGATTTGAACATTTTCATTTTGCACTTGTTCCCTAAAAAGGCCGCAAGAATGGCTTGCGACAGGCATTCAATAAAAATGGTCTTGGAAAGTTGCCAATTATTATGTTCGGGAGTCATATTGAATGGGGGTACTGCGCCATACAAATTATGCCATGAACATCACCCTTCAACAAAGTGGGTTGCTCAAAGCAGGGAAAATTGGGATTGGCTAAAAGAATATGCGTTGGCATTATGTGAAGAATACACACATAGATACGGCAGAATACATAAGAGTCAAGCCGTGATTGAATCTCTTGATGCTTCTTGCATTCCTTCGCAGGGATTAACCGAGTTTCCTCAAGCCATGCCCGATGAATACAAGAACGAGGATGTAGTTGTAGCATATAGGAATTATTACCGATATGGAAAAACATACATGAACAAAGGTCTTGGCCCTCAATGGTTGAAAGACCCTTCACGAAAACCATCGTGGTTTGATATGAACCCTTTTGACATATGACCCTCTCAAGGTCGGTGAGAGCATTCAAATAGTTGTTCGGCAATCTAAAGGGTATGGCTAAGGTCTTGAACTGTGCTAATACGCCTGTTGACAAGGCCGTTGCTTATGCAAAGGAACAATGTAGTGCTGATGGAAAGTCTATGACTGAATACTTTTCGGACTTCAAAACGAATTACCTTCTATTGCAGGAAAAGTGTGATTTAGCCCTTGACTTGCCAAGAATTGAAATGCCCGTTATTGAACCCGAACAGATGGATGAGTTTCAAGAGTCATTATCCAAAGGCCATATAGATGTCAAAGAGCCTGTTGCTAAATCCCCTCAAACCAAGAAGAAATATCCAACCAATTTAGGATTTGATTTGCGAGGGCGGCAATGGTTATATCGTGGTACTCGTGATGGGGCTATTGAAGACGACATTTTAGATACTCAAATGACTAAAATAGCAGTTGCCGATTTGAAGCCATCCCAATCTCAAATATGGTTGGAGAAGGTTATCGGCATGAGCCTGTATTTCGGGCCACTCAAGCAATCATCGGAGTTTTTGCACGAAGCACCAATCATCGTTTCAAAGGATGGCTATATTCTTGACGGCCATCACCGATTCGGTGCGGCTATGGTTTCCAACCCTTCTTTGAAATTGACCGCTTTGAAGGTTGATATGGAGATTCGTGAATTAGTCAAAATGGCTCGCTCATATGGAAACGCTATTGGAAACGAACAAAAAGCGGCTGAATCATTTGAAGCCGAATATACTGTTCCCAAGCCCAAAGTAATGCCGTCTTTTATGGGTTCTTTTGCTAAAATGAGCAAAAAAAATCAACAACGAGATATGCAACGAAGGCTTGATGGTATATGGAGAAAAGGCGATATGGATGAAGTTTCAATCAAGCATATTTACTACTCTTTAGGTGCTTTGGGCGAGGGTCGGGATTGGCACACGCAGACTGATTATGGTTTTGAAATGAATAAAATTGATATGGTTCAAAGTATGTGGTGGGCGATTCAAGCAATAAGAGATGAACTCGGTCTTGAAGCGTTCAAAGAATTGGTGGCATCCACCCCAAATTACGGTGAGGCTTTTGAGCAATATGAATACACATTCCCTAATGGCGAAGCCCTCAAGGGTGATGGTTGGGTTGATTACAAATCCGAATCATTTGAAGCAGAAATGGATAAAGTCGTTGATGTTGATTGCGTCAACATTGTTTCTAAGAAAAGCGCATTCACAGGCAAAGACCGCAATTTTTACAGGGTATCGTTCCGTGATTCGGGTCAATATGACCGATTTGGCATTCCTGCATGGGCTTCAAAAGCCGCAAAAACGATGGGCGAAAAATACTACGGTGTAAGCGGTTGTCAAATGGTTATGGGAATGTTGCCTTCGGGTAAGTGGCAAATCCAAGCCATCCTTATTCCGAATACTGAAAAAATGAACAAACAAAAGGCTCTCAAAATCGCCAACCATATGCAAGACCGCATAGAGAAAGAAGGTAAGTGGGCGAAGAAGAAGTGCCGAGAGGATGAAATCATACAGATTTACCAAGCCGATGAATATGGGGCTGAATCATTTGATGCTGATGGTAGGGATATGACCCTTGAAGAAATTGAAGAAACATATGGCGAGGGGAGATTATGCGACCATTGTTTTGACGGAACATTTGAAAGAGGAACACATGATGATGGCTCAACCTATTACCGATGTTGGAAATGTAAGCAATTTGAGGCTGAATCATTTGATGCTATGTCCTTCAATCAATGGTCGCAAGACGAAATGAACGAGGAATTACATGGCGGGCGCAATATGCAATTCAAAGAATGGTTGGATGATGAGGTTCACACGCATGGCAACATTCCGCTAAAGGAATGGGGATATGAAGAAGAAAACGATGAACCCGAACACCAACACGCTGAAACCTTCAATGCCGATGTTGATACAGAAACGAAGGATTATTGGTATAACAATATCAAATACAATTGGGAGGGCTACGGATTAGAACGATACCAAAATGCCAAATTAAACAGGAGTATGAAATCGTGTGTGAAGGATTGGCTTGCAGATAATCCAAACGAACTTGCCTATATGGTTCAAGACAATCACGAAATCAATGAAGAGGCTATGGATGGTGATTACAAAATACCTTCAAAGCAAATGATGAAAAAAGAAGTCGCTTATTTGAAGTCTGTTTTCCGAAAAGTTGCCGATGAAATGGATAAGAATGGAGAATGGAGTAAGTATTCTCATAAGGTCAATTTTGACGCTGAATCTATGGTTCGCAAACCTGCATATGGATTATTTGGATTATCCTTCATCACAGGAATCCTGTTGAATATGGCTCGTAAGGATTAAGACTCTTTTTCCAAAGCGGTGAAATAATCATCAACCCAATCAAGAGCATTGGGCATTGAATAATTGAATGGGGTCTTAGGGAATGTTTGTCGCTTGTAGTGAAACCTATCAACATCAAACGATATGTTTCCCTCTTTATCAAGCACATGATTTCTCGCCATAGGGGTCATAACCCGATTGGTCTTGGGATGAACAGAATGTGGGCAACGCCTAATGCCTTGCCTTCTCATAGGTGATAAATCAGCCTCACGGAACTCAAATCCTGTGGCCTCTCGGAATGTTCTTTTGACAATCCCCCATGTTCTTTTTGCGGCAGTTTGTAGTGGAGTCAAACCTTCAACACCTAATTTCAGCACCTTATCGGCTTGAGGCCAAGGCACGACTACATGGAATCCTTTACTACCCGAATAATCAATTTCCACGAAATCAACATCGTATTTATCTCTCAAATAACGGGCGACTTTTGCTGAACACTCCAAAGGATTGAATCCCTCGTAAGCCTCTTCATCAATATCATAGACCAAATCCCTGCCTGTGCAGAATCCTTCATTATCAAGCGATTCATTCCACACTTCTTCTTTCCACCGTTTGAAATTGTCAATATATTCGCCATAGATTTTATGTTGTTCGGGGCTTCTTCGTGGTGGTGCGACCATTGCCGCATTTGGTAAGGCAGGGGGTAATTCAGATATTTTCTTGTAATCAAAGGTCAAACAGGACTGATATATGTGAGGATAAGACTTAGGGAAACCAAAATAGCGCATCCATTTCAAAGCCACATCTGTTGTAGCAAACAATATAGGGCGGAAAAACTTCTTCTTACCGTTTGAATAAGCCATGATGATAGGGCGGGTCTGCGAATAATCTCTCAAGTGATACTGCACCGATTTTGCCTCATACCATTCAAGTCCCGCCATTGTTCTCCCCACCCGACCCTCACTATCAATCGGTTATGAATATACCTCAAGAAAAGTGATTGTTAAGGGGGCTTTTCAATTGACTAAAATTGACGAACCCATAGAAATTATGATGTGGCCTATATGGTGTGAATACAAAGGATTTTGCCATTGATTGTTTGTCCAATAACACGACTGTTGGGTGTTTAACAGGGGCTTCTTTGTCTTGAACATATTGAGGTCTTATCAAAAGGTGTTTGTAAGAAGTCAAATGATTTGGAGTCCTATACTCTTGCGGCCAAATACCCAATCCCATAATCATAGAATCCTGTTGGTCAATACGGGCAAACCCACTCATAGCCCCCACTTGATAATTCCAGTTTATATTCTTTTTATCATATTCTTCGCCAACCCCTTGCGGTGAGTACCATTTTCCTGTGAAGGGCTTAGGAACAGCGTTCCCCTCCGCATCTGCAAGCGCAGAAGCAAAACCGCTATTGAGGATTGGGAAAATGTCGTCAAGTGTATTGTCCTCCCTAAGACTTGCGAAATATCCTAATCTAAAATGCGTTTTGTCAATCAGCCTTTCTATCGGAAACCACCTATGGATTGTTGCCATCAAAAACCAAAATGGAGTCTGTGTTGAATGGTCTGCATTGGTTTGAAGCCCATATTCCAACACCTCCATATTCAAATCATAATTCGCCTTAACTCCTTGATGTTCATTTATATTGTATTCATTCGTTTCAAACATAAGGGGTGTCATAACAAGACTGAACAACCCCTCAAAAAATCGTTGTTTAGATTGCCCGCTATATTCATTCATGCTTTCATCCAATCTGCTATTTGGCTTTAATGCGGATATATCGCAATCATGTGAATCATTATGGAATATCATCAATTGAGAATAAATGACATCCAACCACCCATGATATAGGCCATATCTGCCTAAATACGGACTCCCTGCCCCTATTTTTTCTGTGGGAATTATATCGGTTGGTAAAATCAAATCCCACTCCCGCCATTCCTTTTCTTCGTAGCCCATAAAATATCCATCCTCGCCTTCTCCATATTCTTCATCTCCGAGCATCAAGTTAAGCCTGTAATTACTCATACCACTTCTCTTAGGTTCGCTGATATTATCGTAGCCATCCCAACAACGCAGATTTTTGGTCAACGGATGAGGTTTCACCAATTTCATATTCGTTGACAATATCCGATATAAGCAATCATAGATTTGTTCGGGAGAAGGCTTATGGTCTTGTAAATCCCATTCTTTATCCTCATCCAACGATTGTAAGACTTCTTCAAAAAGTACCAACCATTCATACCATTTGCCTTTCTTGTTCTCATAACTCAAATTATCATCAATATGTTGAACGACTCTTTCTTTTGGAATTAGACGAGGTAATGCAATAAAACGAAGGTATTCAACAAAAGGCAACCATGAACCTTCTAATTGTACTTGAGGCATATACCGTTGGATTGAAAACAATCGCTGATGTTTAATTCCTGTGGGATATGTTTTGCTAAGTGGTTCATAATCCGTATTACACCAATAATAAATTGAACCCAATTGATTGACCATTGCGGTGTTGATGGTGCGCCAACTTAGGTTATATCCCTTAGAATCTCTCGTTGTAGTATGTAAAGAAATCATTGATTGATAGGAACTCCCACCATTACTATGCTCATTCATAGGCTCAATGTTCTTCATAGGGTTGGTCTTTTCCGTTTTTTTCCGAGCCATCATAACACCCCCCCATATTCGGAATAATAATTTGCTACAAGAGAATATGGATAGCGTATCGCTCTCGCTTGACCATAACACAGATACCATATCATTTTGATATTGTTGTCGTAATTGAAGAATAAAGAATGGTTGATAGTACCCATATTTACATCAGTCAAAAATGCAGGATTACACATATAGTGAAACCAATCCACCCCTACATGATTTTCCCTGTCCATCATTAGTTCATAGGAAAAAGAGGGGTTTTGAGCGAAAGTAGCGGATTGATGCAACAAGGTTTCACGGTAATTTTTAATCAATGCAGGACTCAAAAATATGTTGCGAGCCAAAGTCTTTGTAAGTTTGTTCATAGCAGTTTTGTTTCTGCCCCTTATTGTTTTCTTGAGCCTCTTGAAATCCTGCAACGACATAGGGTGTTGCTCAAAATAAGTTTCTATTGTTCCCGTATCGTGGAAAAAATTGTTCCATGAGCGAGAATCCTTCTTTTCTTTGCCAAAATTATATTGCCATTCTATTACCCTTGAAGGGGTCATATTAGGGTTATACGCAATTTCACGAAAAGCATCTAATGTAGTAGCATTAGAAGGGTCTTTATCATCCACCAATCGGGGCAATGCTAAAAAGCGTTTAATCATCGGCCATGTGAATGCAGAATTACGAAGAATCTCATTATGGGTGAACATAAACCTGTTCTCAAACTCTTTATCCGAATCGGGTGTGTCCTCATATGGTTTGAACCAATACCCTTCAATCATGGCAGGAGTCAAATTAGGATTACTGGACAATGTATATGGGATTAACGATTCTGCGGGCGCAGGTTCATAATCATCCATTATTTTATCCCAATAACGCTCAATCAAAGGTGCAGTAAGCGCGGGATTATCCGCTAAATCAGCAAAATTAAGTGAATCCTTGTATTTCTCAATCATGTGAGGTGTTAATCCCCTGTTGGCGGATAACTCACTCCACTTTCGCCTATCATATTCCATTGAGTATTTCCCATGCTCAAACATTCGTTCTGTTAAAGAAGGATTTTTCAACCAATAATCCCTATCTCCGATGTATTCTTCATTGTAGTCGTAAGGGGGGTTCGGAGGATGAGTTGATTCGCCTTTGACATCCGTTTCCCAAAACTCAATAAATGTTTCTTCATCTATGCTTGGATTAGCCCCCACATTCGGCATATACAATTTCTTTTGATATTTTCTCATCAATTCGGGGGTTAATGCAGGATTCGCTGATAAGTCAACCCAATCCCAATAATCAACATATTTTTCAATCATTTGAGGGGTCAAATATGGGTTGAACGAAAGGCGTTCCCAATTGATTTCTTTTTCTAATTTTGAACGGTCAATGTTGAAGTATTCAATGTACTGCTCTAATCTGTCCATATCAAACACCCCCTATATGGTTGACGATACCCTGCTCAAACGAAAATATAGCAGGGTTCATAGATAAATTATCCCAAACCAATTCGTCTTTGTATTTTTCAATCAAAGCAGGAGTCAATGTAGGGTTTTCGGATAACAGTTGCCAATTCAATTTGTTTTTGTATTTTTCAATCACCGCAGGAGTCAATGAAGGGTTTTGGGATAAATAATCCCACTGTATTTTGTCTTTGTATTTTTCAACCAACGCAGGAGTAAATGCAGGGTTTTCGGATAAACCATGCCAATTCAATTTGTCTTTGTATTTTTCAATCAACGCAGGAGTCAAATTAGGGTTGGCGGATAAATAATTCCAATTCACATTGTCAATGTATTTTTCAATCAACGCAGGAGTCAATGCGGGTTGCATAGATAAATAATTCCAACCAAATCTGTCCCATTTGTATTTTTCAATAAACGCAGGAGTCAAATTAGGGTTGGCGGATATATCATCCCAAATCAATTCGTCTTTGTATTTTTCAATAAACGCAAGAGTCAATGAAGGGTTCACAGATAAATTACCCCAATGCAATTCGTCTTTGTATTTTTCAATCACCGCAGGAGTCAAATTAGGGTTGTATGATAAACTATTCCGCTCCAATTTGTCTATGTATTTTTCAATCAACGCAGGAGTCAAAGAAGGGTTTCGGGACAAATAAACCCAATTCAATTTGCTTTTGTATTTTTCAATAAGTGCAGGAGTCAAATTAGGGTTTTGGGATAACAGTTGCCAATTCAATTTGTCTTTGTATTTTTCAATCACCGCAGGAGTCAATGAAGGGTTTTCGGATAAATAATTCCAATTCACATTGTCAATGTATTTTTCAAAAATGGTTTTCATATCAAACACCTCCTATATGGTTGATGATACCCTGCCTAAACGAAAATATAGCGGGGTGTTGGGATAACATTCGCCAATCCAATTTGTCTTTGTATTTTACAATCAACGCAGGAGTCAATGAAGGGTTTCGGGATAAATTATTCCAATCCACTTTGTCTATGTATTTTTCAATCAACGCAGGAGTCAATGCAGGGTTCATAGATAAATAAGCCCAATACCATTTGTCTTTGTATTTTTCAGCCAACGCAAGAGTCAATGAAGGATTTTTGGATAAATAGTGCCAATCCAATTCGTCTTTGTATTTTTCAATAAATGCAGGAGTCAATGTAGGGTTCATAGATAAATACTCCCAACTCACTAGTTCAATGTATTTTCCAATCAACGAAGGAGTAAATGCAGGGTTCATAGATAAATAATCAAAATCCCATCTGCCAATATATTTTTCAATCAACGCAGGAGTCAATGCAGGGTTTCGGGATAAATTATTCCAATTCAATTTGTCAATGTTTTTTTCAATCAACGCAGGAGTCAATGCAGGGTTCATAGATAAATAACCCCAATCC
>Ga0209337_1000293_pt1 | contig 39887 bp, 64 predicted proteins | sample LinPmetageLP53_FD_184044 | JGI IMG/M metagenome (GOLD analysis project Ga0209337, IMG submission 184044) | Marine viral communities from the Pacific Ocean - LP-53 (SPAdes) (version 2) | ecosystem: Environmental > Aquatic > Marine > Oceanic | place: Pacific Ocean | collected 2010-02-08
TGAGTTGATTTCTTCTGTGAGCTCTTTGAGATTCACGACGTACCCCTAAAAAAGAAAACGGCTGCTGAAGTAGTATACCCCAGCAGCCGAGAATGGACCCAGAGTCCGGTAGCGATTCTTATCAGCCGTAGAAACCGTGATCAAAGATCATGATTTCACCATCGGTGTAGTTGACGGTTGGGTCTGTAGTGAAAGCCTTCGTGCAAATAGCAAAAGCTCGTGTCGTGACGTTTGCAGCACTAAGCACCGCAGGGGCAGAACCAGTTGAACACCCGAGGATAACTCCTGCGTTGACTGCTCCACCAGCGATAGTATCAGCGTTCATGCCTGCGACCTGAACCTTAACTTCGTCACCAGAAGAGGCGGCTTCAACAGCAACACCAACGACCCTTGGGTCATCAAGAGTTGTGTTGGCAATTACGTGCATACCAGCACCGTTTGTAGTGGTTCCGGTGTCAATCCTCACGATTTGACCTACAGTAATAGTTCCTGCTGCTGTCAGCGTTACAAACTTCTTTGGAAAATGATTGACGCCATCGACGCCATCTATCTTATGAATTGCCATTTTGTACTCCTACTCTCGATACATTGGCTATTAGAAAGGGTGAGGGCCGACATGACCCTCACCCAAATGAGATCCTAGAACGTGTCCAGGTTAACTGCAAGACCTGAAGAACCAAGGTGCTTCGCGATCAGTTGACCACGAACCCGAAGCTTGGCTGCACGAACATCGTACTCACCAGACACGGTCTCAAAGTCACTGAGGTCGAAGTATCCCTTCGGGTCCCACAAGGTGTAGATATCGTTCATGTTCAAGAAGTAGAACGATGCTTCGTTAGTAACAGAACCACCCGACACGTCGTTTGGCATGTAGTACTCGACATCAATGGGCACACCTTGGAAGGTTGTGCTCATCTTGCCGCCGTCCAGGCTCTTCTCGTCCATGTAACGCTCGGAAGCCTGCAGAGAACGCTTGAGGTTCTTGAAGCCAGCGCGAGATGCGAGAATGACGTTGGGGTTGCCTTGAGCGCTTACAGCGTTGATTTCGACCATAAGGTCATAAAGACCAGCAAGACCGTTCGAGTTGAACGAGTCACTTCCATCAAAGTATTGGTTGTTCCAACCAGTCTTCGAAGAGAATGTGGACTTGCTTACGCCACCAACAGAAGCGTTTTGAGAGCCACTACCTGCAGCAGCGTTCTCAAGGAATCCGTTAGTACGGTCGATACCGTTGAGAGTGTTCCAGTCGTCCCAACCAGAAACGCCACCCTTAACCATGTGCTGTACGTACTCGCGCTTGAGTGCGTTAGCCACGGCAGTGACGCGGTTTTCAAGGATGGAAAGAACCGCCGCATCGCCTTGGTTGGTCATTTCTTCCTCTGCAGAGATTGCAATAGGACGAACGACGTGTGCAAAGTCGTAAACAGCGGGCTGGAACACGTCCGAAACGCTTAGATCGATGCGCTCGTAACCAGTCTGAAGACGGGTAGTGTTGCTGTGCTCACCGAATCCAAGAGGTTGAACGATTCGTGTTCCACCGGCTTGGGTTGGGCTACCTTCACCGTGTACTCGAGTCTGTGCTTCGAGCATTGCGGTGCTAGTGTAAACGTTATCGCGCCACTCCTTCATTACGATATGCATCGTGGTCGAGAGTAGTTCGTTACCAATGGTAAGAGTTGTAGTTGCCATTATTTTCTAATGCTCCAAATAGGGGAAGGGTTTAACGGAATGATTGGGATAGTTTACGGGCTGCTTCGGGATTAGCTGCCAACCATTGTGAAATGGCATAGGCACCCTTCTTTTTGACTTCAGGGGGAAGCCCACCGCTAGATGGGTTCCCGCCCGAAACAGCACGACCAATACGCCGTGCAGACTGTTGACGAGCTCGTTGCTCTTGTGCGACCCGAGACTGTTGCTGGGCCATCACGCGACGGGCTTTGACAATTTGATATGCGTCTTGAGTAGAGAGCGGAATGCCGTCCTCTGCTCGAGACCGAACGAGACCTGCAACGTCCTTCTTGAAAGATGTATCCTTCATTTCTGGATGTTGACCTACGAAGTCAAGGTAGTTGCTCTCTCGGGCCTTAACGTCAGCAGCGTGCTTCATTGGCTCCAGAATCGCAGACATGCCCTTAGCGATGCCCCGCTGAATACGAGCCTCAACACCCTCTTCAGTGAAGATATCGGGCAACTCACCGTCTGGCTCTGTAAGAAGCCTCTGAACTTCTGGGTCTTCAACGAGGCTTGCAAACTCCGCTTGGCGTTTTGCAAACTCACGCTCCATATCTGAAAGACCAGATTCGCGCTTTTCAATCTGAGTCTGCAAAGACTGCATCTGTGAAACATGCTTTTCTTCAGCAAGCTTCCGATCTACGCGGAAATTGTGAAGGATACGACGAGCAGTCGGGGGAAGATCCTTGATGTGATCCTCGGTAATTTTTTCGTAGAACCCATCATGCTGAAGTTCTTCAAGATCACCAAGTTCAGCGTCAAGAGCATTAAAGCTGCTTGGCTCTGGGGCGGCTTCTTGCTCGAATACCTCACCAGACGGTGCTGCATCGTCAGAAACCAACTCTGACAAATCACCAGTGTATGGCTGTTCGCCAACTTCCACCGCTTGAGTATCGTTCAATTCATCCATGTAATATCTCCATCACATTTACGAGAAACTTTATCATTAAAGTAATAATGAAACAACCTTATGCCATATTACTAGCAAGTGCTTGTTCGTCTTCATCAAAAAATCCTGGTGAAGAAGGTTCGGCCATTTCTGGTTCCATTGCCTCTTCGCCTCCAACTGGTGCCTGCATCGCCTCAATAAGCTTCTTGTCTTTCGACATCTTCTTAAGGGTTGCTGTTACCTTACGAAGATCAGCATCAGTCATTAGCTCTTCTGGGCTAAAGCCGTACTTCTTTACGAAGTCCTCTCCAAGCATTCTCATGCTTTCAGAAATAGCTAGCAAGGTCAAGTACAACTCTTGGGGAAGGGGGCCTTCAAGCTTTGCGCCCTTAGAGGCCAACTCGGCTTCAATGTCAGGAATATCTTCGCCAGATAGCTTATCAAGGGTCTTGTTCAACTCTTTGAGTAAGGTCTTTACTGCATTTACCGAGTATGGCTTCTCAGGCATTGGAGCAGAAGGCATCTCCTGTTCCATCTCGCCCTCTGGGGCCATTTCACCCTCTGCAGCCATCTCTTCAGGACCCTCATCACCAGGCATTTCTTCAGGAAGCGCGCCACCTTCAGCCATCCCCTGTTCTTCTTGGGCATACAATTCAGGGAATTGCGCCTTGGCTTCTTCGTAACCAGGCTCTCCCTTGTAGGGCAGTTGCATTCCAGTATTTGGTTCGACGGGCATTAGGGACTCCTTAAAGGGTTACTTGGCCTTTATCAACAGCTTTCCTATACTCCAGGAATTCTGGCGCATTATCAAGTCTATCTACATAATCATTATATTCTTTTTCTTCTCTATCTCGTCTTTCGTCGAATTTAGAAAATACTTCATCTTCGTTTAAATCACCACCGACTGGCGTAAGTCCACGCTCTTTACAGACCTGGCGTCGGTGTTTTTTATTTTTCAACCATATTCCCAAGCCACGATCGAAGTATGGGAACTCTTCACTAAATCGATCAATACGAACAGATGGCTTCCAACTCGTTTCGGTTGAATTGCACTTAATGCAAGGCATTGCATCTTCTACAGATTCACCCTTACTGTGGTCAATGATTTTTTCGAAGACACAGTCGCAGTCCCGACACTTGAATTGGTGCATTGATAAGCCCCGCTTCTCTGTCGAATAGCTTGACATGTATCGAGCCGAGTTTGATTGATGCTTGGAAATCGACATTCGATACTTTGCAGACCCATCGCATTGGCCGCAATCGACCTCTGATGGACGATTTGATGCGCGAAAGACTTTGTCTTTTTCCCATCCACACTCACTACAATGAAAACTATACAGGGGCACCCTGGTCTCCGGTAGACAGCATTTGAGTAATCATCTGACTTTGTTGGTCGGGTGGAAGTGTTTCAAGTTGATCTAATACTGTCTGCATCTCTTGATCATTAGCAAATATATCACGCATTGCAACAATAGCTTGGTCTGGAGGCATATTTGCTAATTCATTAAGATCTGGGCCCTGATCTTCTTGTGCCTGTGGTTCGGCTGCCTGCTCGAGTTTCTCATCGTCTGGAGTTTTCTGTTCTTCGTCGTTTTCAGATTCCTCTGCAAACTTCGATTCCAACTCGTCAGGATGTAGATCTTTCGGAAGATTGAACTTCTCAGCCATCGCCTTCATATAAGTGCGAGCCATGAATCCACTTGGGCCACCCTGCTGCGCTGCCGCCCAAAGAGCACTGTAGGGTTCCAGCAAACCAAGAAGGTTCTGTTGCTGAACGGCCTCATCCATTGGGGCACCACCACCCTCCAAGAATGTCACTTGGAAATCAGCATCCAAATCTTCAACCGAAATGTCAACGAACTCTCGACGATCCCGAAGGACAAGAATATCGGCTTCGACCTTGCCCTCTTCTACAGGGTCTTGCTCGTATCCCTGTATCGAGTCTTCAGAAACAAACGGCTGTTGCTCTGAATCGTCTTCTTGCTCTTCGGCGGCAGCAAGTTGTTCAGCGCCTTCAGCCAAGTCTTGTGGCTCAGAGTCACCTTCCACTTGCTGTTGTGTTTCAAGTTGCTCTTCGGAAACGGCCCCAACCTCTGCCAGTGCGACATCTTGACCCTCAAATGCTCCAGCAGAATCACCGATATCCTGCATCGATGAAATCAACGCACGCAATACCACCTTGAGAATAGATGTAAGCCATTCATCCTTAATAGATGCATGCATACCAAACTCAGACTCTGTGTACTGCTGTACAGCCTGAACCTCGAAAGCGGTCGCCTTAGTCACAATTCCTCGGGCCGAGGGACTCATGCTGATGTTCCGATCCAGATCGTTCTCAACCAAAGCCATGTACTGATCAATATTAGAACTGATCGGAGTGTTTCCAAGTGGAACAATCGCATCACTAAGAGGACGGTCGTAATCCTGCTCCAGTTGTAGAATCAATCCGTCATGACCCTCGGTCAAATCCGTCATCTCATCAGAACCAAAGGTCCCTTTTCGGGTGATATACTGCCGAGTGTCCTTGCGCGTAGCCATCGCCATGAACGAACGGTACGAGTTGAGCTCTTGAATCTGCGGCATGATTCGATCTGCATGAGCCATTCCACGCAACGGGTACTCTGGCTCATGGTTGAAAATCAATGGAACAATGTGCGAAAGAGGACGACCATCAACCTCTGCAAATGGCAAAGGACCAACGTACACAGGCTTGTGAGACTTCTTACCTTGACCCAGTACGTAGATTTCAAGACGACCCTGATACAAAATACCTGGGTTTTCTTTGTCTTCGTATGTGTCTTTCAAATTGCATACTTCAAGAACGCGAACAAAGTTTGAGTTGTCAGATGTTGCCTTGTCTTGCTTCGTGTACTTGCGACTAGCTCGAGTTTTTCCAGAATCGCCGTCGTAACCAACTCTAAGAAAATCATCGCGCTCAGTACCAGACAAATCAGTCAGGCCGTATTCTTCCTCGACTTCAATCTTTGGTCGGTAGTAAACGTGACCACGGAATCGTTCGTCTTCAGCGTCACCAACGTCTGAGTCCAGAACCATCTCCCACCATGGAATGACACGCATCCAAACACGGTCGAGAGGGTTTCCACGGCCAGCGTAGTAGCCAATCTTTGCCCCAGACCCTGGATACAAAAGACCCTGACGAAGAGCAGTCATGATTCGATGGTGAATCCTGCTCGATTCCATAAATCGATTCAGCGCAAGCTCCGCTTTTGTAGAATCACCAACACCGTTAGGGTCTGGCATTACAATCGCGCGCTGAGACCTTGGGTACAAAGCAGACAGATACGAAGCAATAATACCAAACAGACGGTTTACCTCAACATTGATCTCATTGTCTCGAGTCTGATGAGGCTTGCCAGTGTGGTTCCGGTTTCGAACGTGATTCCAGTAGTTCGTTGTATAGCAAGCCTTGGTCAAAGCCCACTGATTACGATTGTCCCGCATCTTCTTGTCATGGGCGCGCAACTGCTCATGAACAAACTTCGGGGGAATCTGATCGGTACTGTAATCTCTGTCTTGGTATTTTTCGTACTCAGCCATTACCGGAGCTCTCTTTTATTTACGAATGGATTCTGGTGTGCAACGTAACGCCTTTTGTAATTTAAAGGCGGAAGCTTGGCGGTAGGCATCCCTCTACGACACCACTCAGCCAACATTAAAGCATCTGCGTGATCATCATGGTAACCATCTTGACCTTCAATCTTACCGTTAGCCTCACGAACGTGCATCAACTCTTGAATCGTTGTGTCGTCATTTAATGTCAAACCATCACCATTGATGACTTGACGAAGGTGCGCGTAACCCTCTTCCTTCGAACCCCGAGATGTAGTCCAATAAGTAGGAGTATTGCTCGGCTTACGACCTCGAGAAGATGGACGAGTCCACAAAGGAATATGATGCTTGTGGAACTCACGAATCACAACAGGGCCAGCACCACCAGGGTTGCTCTCGATCAACGTCTTGGCCTTGTTGTAATGAGCAGCCAACTCAGCTGCTTTCGTAGAAAACAGGATCTCACCACCTTTGTTCATCGATAACGTTGCCACCTGACGACCATCTGCAGAAAGTACCTGTGCAGTCGCGTAGTCGCCTCCGTTGCACCAAGAAGGGTCAACACCCATCGCATAGTTTATTCCAGGTTGAGGGCGCTCGTAGATACGCAACTCACCATCGCGTGGAGAAATCGATGACAACACCTCGTTCAAATAATCCTGATCAAACCAAGACCCCTCAAACTCCGCAAACCCATCTTCAATCGTAAGTGGATACTCACGGCGAAACTTAGAAAGACCAATACCACTGACTCCGTTGATCCGTGAATGCCTCCAGTATATTTGCTCCATCGACAGACCATGGGTCTGGGCCAACTCCCATTCCTCATGGTCTGGCTCCCAACCATCAGGAACCAACGTAGAATATGCAGGGTGGTCACACCAACGGAAGAAACGGAACTGAACTGACTTGTCTCCCTGACGCTGGGCCTCTCGAGCCGCCAAAACCTTCTTGTGAAACAAGTTTCCAGGCCCGTTAGCTGTAGATAAAATAATGGTCTTTAAATGAGGACCAGGATGCATTGTTGATGTAATCGATGCCCACACCTCTTCAGCGTTAGGCCAGAACGCGAGCTCATCTGCATGAAGACGCTGGTACGTCCAACCACGACCGTGACCCTTACCGCCTGCAGTCATGCATCGGAATCCAGCTTGAGTATCGTCGAATATCAACTCTTTTTTGTTCGATCGGGCAACTGGTCTCTTCAATGACTCTGGAAGCCCCCTGTAGAAGTGCTGAAGCTTTCCAAAGATCGAATCAGTAGTCTCGTAGATATTCGCGACGACAAGCGTCCGTACAGGGTCTGTAGCCCAATACGTGTAGTCGAAATTGTACGCAGACGCGACTGTGGTGTCACCAATCTGGCGGGGCTTGTAATGAACAATCGTCTCAGCTTCAGACATGAAGTCATCCAATGCCAATACCTGCTCTGGAAAAGGAGTGTTGAACTGACGTTCCATACCCTTCTCGTCTACCAACTTCAGACGAGAGATAAACTCCCTCGGATCTTCAGCGATCACACCGAGCTTTCTGTTCAATACTTCTGTATGGTTTTTTGCCACTACGCCTCTGGAGCATTGATATGCCAGGCACCACCCTCGCTGCCGCCGCCCAAGAAGTCAGAGAGTTCTTTGTTCTCTGCTCTCTGTTGTTCAACCTTGCGAGCCTCAAAACGAACCTTAGCAAACGCACGGAATGCCCATTCCTCTCCTTCGTCCATTGCGTCAAGAACACCGCGCCACCACTTATGCTCTACCATCTGCAGTTCTTGCTCAGTGATGGGTTCGGACTCTGGGAAGTCCTCGAAAAACCAAACCATGAATCCTTTTTTCTGTGACCACTTCTTGAATTCACTCGGCGCAACTGGGTGACCCTTGAACGCTTCAGCCTCTGACCTGGCGCTCGCACGATACCAATCGGCTTTAAAATACTTTCCACTCAAAACACAGTTGCGTACACATCGACGAAACGCAGATTGACGATCAGTAGGCGTGTAGTCCAACAGTTCTGGATCAATCCAAGGCGTCAATTCTGTCTTACCGGACCTACCATTGTTTCGACCCATACAAACCTCTCATGGATAATCGTATCATCTGATCATAATAAACAATAACATCAAAAGACTCATAGGCGCCCGTTATCCCTTCTTGGCGCGCGCCTTGTTTGACTTAGTAGAGTTTTCACCTTGAGAAACGACTTTAAGATTGCTCATCTTGTTGTTACATGGATTTCCATCTTTATGATCGACGGTTTGTTTCGACGTAAGAATCGCTTTTTTATGCTTTTTACGCCACTCATTCACTTTGCGACGAGCTTGTGCTCTACACACACGGTCCTTCTTGTCATCCGATGGCTTGTGGTCGCGGTCATACTCTTTTTTGTAGTCACGCAAACGGCCTCTTGAATCGCGTTTGACGGTCATCGCCAACCATCTGGAATGTTGCCGTCAAGGTCTCGGATACCAAGAGTCATGTCGTCTAAAACTTCGTCAGCATATTCATCAGCTTCATCAGGACTGTTAAACTCTTTAAGTTTCCCACTCTTCGTTCTGATGGGCTTATCCGTCCTTGGGTCAAGAAGATAGTATTTTTGTTTTACGGGTTTTAGTGGGGGAATTGGGAGTTGGTCGGGAATGTCGATCTCTTCAAAACCACGCGCAGACCTTCCTGGGAAATCATCATACCCATAGGCGACGTACTCATCGCGCAACTGACGCATTTCTGATTCATTCAAACCGTATTTACCTGCAGATCGTTCAAGCAGGTATCTGTCGTCGGGAAGAAGCGGACCCAAATCCTCTACAACATTGTGATGGCCTTGATTCGACAAACCAAACTTAGGTGACGACAACTCGGGTTCATAGACACCAAGCCCCTTAGACCTAAAGTATTCTTGTTTAGCAGCCTCATTTGTTTTGAACGAAGCTACTCCGCCACCGCCGCCTGGGGGCGGATTTCCAGTCGCCAGCGCCCGGGATAGTTCTTTGCTTCGGGCTCGATCAGCTTCGGAATAGTCCGAATCAACATCATGACTTTTTCGCCGCAGCGCGTTTTTCTCAGCGACGATTGCTTTGCGGTCAATCCTTTGGATCTGTCGTTCAGTCAGAGCAGTAGGAATGTCCCGAGATGGAGGCTCTACCCTTGGAGTGCCTCTCATGTCCGTTGTGATGCCCTCGTAATAATCTTGTTGACGCTGCATCATCAGGTCTTCGGGGTCACTACCGCCTGGAGGCTTGCCGCCTGGGGCCTTCTCTCTAGCCTTTGCGATAATGTCGTAAGACTGCTGTTGAGACTTTCGAGTTTGTTCTGCAAACTCAGCCGCTTTATATTCAGCGGTAATAGCATCCTCGACTTCCTTAGCCTGTATCGAATTGATAGAGCCTGCGTCCAAGCCAGCCTCAAGGTCATCCATCTTCTGAGCGGCATCTCGAGCAGCCTTACTGCCACCTCGCTGTGCTGCCTTCAGCATATCTGCAAACTCAGCCGCTTTATATTCAGCGGTAATAGCATCCTCGACTTCCTTAGCCTGTATCGAATTGATAGAGCCTGCATCCAAGCCAGCCTCAAGGTCATCCATCTTCTGAGCGGCATCTCGAGCAGCCTTACTGCCACCTCGCTGTGCTGCCTTCAGCATATCTGCAAACTCAGCCGCTTTTTTATATTCAGCGGTAATAGCATCACCAACTTCCTTAGCCTGTATCGAATTGATAGAGCCTGCGTCCAAGCCAGCCTCAAGGTCAGTGATCTTCTGAGCGGCATCTTGAGCAGCCTTACTGCCACCTCGCTGTGCTGCCTTCAACATACCGAGAGAAATATACGGCGCCAAAACTGCTGCACCGTACATGCCAGCTTCAACGCTATCACCTCGCTCAAGAGCATCCAAAGACAAAACCGCATCGCCTCCGGTCGCAAAAGGCTCCACCATTGACTCAGATGCGCCTGTAGCAAACTTTCTAACTGCTTCACGATCACCAGACGCAACAGCACCCATAAACTCTTTTGAGCCCTCGGGATCAGTATACATGGCAGCTTTAGCCCGTGGAACAGTCAAGGCTGCGTCAACGGCAAATTCACCAACACCCTTAGCCATTCCAGGTAGAGGCGCAGCTTCCTTGAACATTTCCTTGCCGACTTCTTTTGCAGAACGACCAACACCCCTAAGCGGCTCTTTAATATAATCTTCTACTTGTCGAGGCAATTGACGTGCAGCTTTCGAGCGAAAGTTATCACGCTCATCAATCGCGGCCTTATAGCGCATTTCCTGTTCCGTAGTTTTAAAAACAGGCATTTGAAAACCACGATACATCTTGCGTTCTTCAGGCAAAACAAACTCGCGACTCGCGGGCATTCCATCCATCAATGTTTGGTCGTCACTCATTTCTTCTTCTACCTCAAGTTATTTTTTAAAGTATCGTCGTCTTTTGCAGAATCATCAAAAGCCTTATTGGTCGGCGCACCTTTAGATCCAGCCTTCCTCATCTTCTCACCTGAGCCAGCCTTGATCCGCTTTTTCTTGGCGTGAATGTTTGCGTATAAACCTTTTTTCTTGCCAGGCATCAGTAACCGTCCATTGCGTAACCAGGGTTCTTGGTGCGCTTCATGTCCTTGGACAGCTTCTCAACCGTCTTAGAATCCTTAGCGTGCATCTTAGAAGCCGCAGCCAACTGCTTAGACTGCTTGCCGTGCATCTTAGATGCTTTCTTCAGGTTCGATGAAACTTTCTTCATCGCCTTCTTAGGGTCTTTCGGCTGACCCGCAGGGTTGTGAGCCAACGTCTTGTCGTCGTCGCTAAGTTTGTACTGTTTCATTCTAGTTTACTCTCCCAGCCCAAACTTTACAGACTCGAGCAGATGCACATTTAAAATCTAAAGCTTGGCAGTACCCTAACTCACCTGCGGCGACGGCCATTTCAGGGTCAGCCTCATCACCAATACCTTTTTCAATACACGCAAGAATAGGCTCTGATCTGTCAAAAAACGAACAGTTACCGCACCTCATCATCATGACGTTTTCGACCGTATCATTGAACAGGTCTGCGTACTCCTGCCAAAACTGCTGGTTACGTCCTGAGTCATCTAACTGCGGGTTAGCAGGACCGTACATCTTCGTGTCGATTGCGTCCTGCCTGTTCTCAAGATTCAATTCCAAGTCTTGAGTGGCTCGAGGACAACTGGATGCACCCTCGTCACCTCGCATCGCCTGTTGAAGCATTTGATCAAATATCGACATATATTTACCACTTCTTGCATGACCAGTACTTGGCCATCAGTTTATCGTCCTCATCCAGCTTATCGCATCCGTGCCGAGCTCGAAAACTCTTACGGGCTTTTGGGTTGCTCTTCCTGATTTTCATGTTGGCATCGCCATACCGAATGGTCTTTTCTTTGTCGCCCTTCTTGGCACGTACAACGAACTTCTTTTTTCCGTAACCAGGCTCGCCCTTCTTGATGCGACGAGGAGTGTTGACCTTCGTTGGTGTGCCTTTACGTGCCATTACTTACTCATACCTCCGATAAAGAAATCTATTTTCACGGATCAACCACCCTTTGACGCTGGAGGATTCAACCTAAGAACATCACCAGGCATAAGATTGTTGATGTCTGCGTCTTCAAAAACAATGAACTCAGAGCCATTGTTAAAAGTAAACACATCGTATTCTTTATCACCAATAGTAAACGGAATGGCTTCATAGTCTTCATCATTCGCGTTCGCTAATTTGTTGAAATCTTGAATCGCTGCTGCTTGAGCAAATTCCGTCTGAGCTGCTTCGCTTTTTTGAAAACCTTTCAGAGATTTAGGTTGATTGTTTTTAAGATAATTTTCGCCAGATGCTTTGTAATCGGCGCGCATCTTATCCTCATGTTCCTCTAAGGTCTTACCCTTTGGTGGGTCGCCGCCATCGCCACCATCTGTACCAGAAGACCGGCCTATAGCGTTGCGGCGACGTGCAGCCTCCTGTCTCTTGAAAAACTCTGTAGGATCATAAAGTGTGCCGCGTTGGGGCTCAGGCTTTGCTTTAGATTCATCCAGCTTGATCGCATTCATCAATGCCTGATCATCAGATGACGTGCCCATAGGACTCATCGGTACACCACCGCCATACACTCTCTTTGCTTCGGATGTGTCTTTAAGTGCCATTACTTGCCACCATAAAGAGAGCCGGGAGTTTGATAAGCAGGGGTGTCAAGAGCCTCAAGCAACTCAGTATCCGTCTCTGGACCCAATCCTGGCTTCCTATACTTACCTAAGCCTTTTACATCAGCATAATTCTGACCAACTTTATACTTGTCTAACCTCGCCTGCTGACTTGCCGCTCGAGCATCCACCCTGGGCTGACGCCTTGCCGTCTTCTGGTTCAACTTCGTTTGCTGTGCAGCCATACGAATGTCTTCCTTACCCTTCAATCCAGCTGAACGGTCTTGCAGCTTGGACTGCTTTACTAAATTCCCGCGCGCGCCAGCCTTCTCAGCGCGCGCAGAAACCTGCTCGCTTTTTGAAGCATCTGGGGCACCTGGGTCACCATCCATCTTAGTCGCAGCTAACGTCAGACCCTCAACAGCAATCGTCTTGATCGCATCCATGCGCTGCTGCTTGATCGCTGACTTAGTCTCTGCGTCCGCAATCCGAGACTTGTTCTGACGAGCCTTGTTGCGAGATATAGCCGACTTCCGATCTTCATCGAGCTCAGCATCCATCGCATCCTGAATCGAACCCTCGTCAACAGCGCCACCCTGCTGATTGACGTTCCGACCAACTGCGGCCAACTCTTCCGGTCTCATTCCGTATGCCATAACAACTCCTTAAAATCTACGACCAGGCAAACCAATTGCGGGCTCTGGCTCAGGCGCTGCAGGCTCAACCATCGGAAGAACAGTAGTGTCTCCGCCTCGAGCCTGACGAATCCTTGTAATGATATCAAATGCTTCTGCAGACAACACACCATCAGAAAACAATTGCGAAGCCAACGGATAATCATCCTGTGCTAAACGAATACGAGTCGGTACATTGATGTCCCTAGAAGACAACGGCCTTTCGATCAACTCCGATGCCTTGCCAAGGGTAGTGGCCAATGGAATACCGAATGTCCCAGTACCAGGCTCTTGACCAATCTCTGTGCGGTACATCATCTCGAGTGGACCAGCCATTGCCAATAGAGCAAGATCAGTCGGGTCTGGAATGGCGCCCATTACAGCAGCGGCTGTAGATCCGGCTTTTTTTATACGAGACAAAGATAGTCCACTAGGACTAGGATCACGAACGGGCTGCTTAGTCATTAACTCTCGAGCAACAAATGATTCGTCCAAGTAACGACGAGCATTGTCCAAGCCCTTCTCAATCTTTTGGCCAAACTCGTCAGAAGCCATCTTGCGGTACTCGTCTTCGAAACCGCCAAGCTCGACTGGTAGGTCACCACTACGACGACCCGCAATAGCACCAGCTCTGTCAAGCGCACTGTGTTTACGATCAACCAAGTCTCTAACCCCTGGTGTTACCCTGAAGTTCGCTTCTCTAGCCGCTGCAGGTATTTGATTTCTTGAAAGATCCAATACGTCGTCGGTAACTTGCCTGTATTCAGGATCAAAATCTCTCAGCCGATCATAAGTAGACCTTTGACCAGCAACAACAGCCCGTGACGTGAATGGACTTCTGCCTGGATGGTCGATCTCTTCTATGACGTTCGCAATAGACCTTCTTCGGTCTTTCAATTTAGACAACTGATTATCCATTTTCGAACGCTCTAAAGTGTTGAATATGTTGCCCGACTTGGCCCCTTCTATTTGATTGATCTGACGAGTCAGAATCTCCTCCTGTTCAAGCAAAGAAACCGTGCCTTCAGGAACATAATCAAACAATTTACCCTTGTTGGGGTTCGACATGCCAGGATTCTTCATGTAATCCCGAAATCGACTGCGACCCTCGTAGTCCAACGGCTGACGAGACCCGTCAAGTGCAATCTCAGGCACATACAAATCACGAGGATTCACAGCCTTGCGTACACCTCGAGCTCCAGCTGATGCCTCAGATGCAGCACGACGCTGCTCTGGACTACCAAAGCCACCCTCTACATCAGGAATCTCCACCGAATCACGCCCAATGAACGGAGACTCGTCAACCACGTCCAACATAGGAACACTCGACGGCTGCGACATAGCCTTAGCGCCGTAGTAACCAGCGGCACCCGCTGCACCACCTGCACCAAGCATCGCTGCTGCCAATTCTGAATCGAAATCTTCAGCCATCACTCACCCCGCATCACTCGGCCTTCGCCAGTTCTAGAATCATAAACATACCTCACGCGACCCAACTCAGGTGAATCAACAGAGAATGACACCACACCGTCTACCTCACCCTCCATTACAGCCATCGCATCTCGACCAAACTGCTCACTCAACGCCGCCTCTGCCTGCTCAGTCGTACTGCCTACACCCATCGATGATGATGAACCCATAGCTACACCCAAAATGTCATCTGCGTCCTGATCACTAATCTCGAATGAATGACCATTCATTTCACGGTCCAACTCCATCGCTACTGTATCACCACCAAACTTGCGATAATCACCATAATCCTGCTTGAAACTGGTCAATCCAGACGGCTCTACACCGTTTTTCATGCTATTTTGGCTCATCAATGACTGTAATTGTACAATTTCTTCCTCACTTGCACCCATCGCATTGAGGAAATCAGGCATACGATCTGCACTAAACAACGAAGACTCGCTCTCATCATCCATGTGATCATACAAAATTACGTCCGTATCACGCACAATTCCACCGTCAGATGGACATTTATGGCCCCCAGGTGACGTAATTTGCTCAGAATGACGAGCAATATCCCTCAATCGCTCATTCTCTGCTTCTTTCTCGCTCATCGGTGAAATATTGATCACCACCGTGCCGCTAGATGAACCGTGCATACTCGCCTCCAATCAAAAGCATACACTTCATCTAACACAAAAAAAAGCCCCCGACCGCACAGAGACACGACCGGAGGCAAGAGAAACAACACTAATGTGAAGGCTGAAATACTTTTATCGATAGATACGACACCACTCGTAATCTAACAGCACCCCAGCAAACTCAGACTACTCCGATGGACCCTCACAGTCAATAGATGTCAACACAACCTCTACACATGGACCCTCACTCTTAGACGCATACACGGACTTGGCTGATAACAATACAACCTGTGTGTCATCTCGAATCACACCACCCATCACCAGAGAATCCAGAACACTCTTACATACATTGTCTATGTCTGGCTTAGAACCATGCCACAACCTATGCTCTGAATCCTTCTTCCGTAACAATCTCTTCGGTCTAGGAAATACAGCAGTAATCATCGCACGACATAACGAGTCACTCGGTGCAGACATCCATGCATTACGCATGATCAATGCACTACTTCTCTCCCAATCTGCAGTACGCTTCGGTGTGTATAACTGTACATAGCCTCCCATCGTCGTTGCCCTAGGTCTACCCTTACCAATCGGTGGCCCAGGTATCACACAATCAAACTTCCATTCCTGCATTGCCAACCTCCTGTATCAATGTCTTCAATGAATCTCGCAACTCATTCATGCTCTTCGGATAATCAACACCATCATGACGACCCATAGATAAACAAACATCGTCTACCTTCACCATCAATATGTTCAACATACCCGGCCTACGTACAGCATCACTCAATGACTCAAACGCCCAAGGCATGTCCAGTTGAGATGGAACACTCTTCATCCACCACTCACAGTCGTACAACCATGTGTCCGAACTCAACGCTAATCTCGATAACAAATGATACCAATCACTTATCGCTAATCGAAGATGCCTCTCTACATGACGACAACAAGTCTCTACTTTTTTGTTTGAATCGTCAGTAGCTACTTCCACATCCTACCTCCATAACCCTTCTTGAATCGCTGGAACCTCACCGGTCCTCCACGCTTCCACTCAGGCCACCATATACAACTCAAGTACCAGTCCATCTCATCAGGACTCACCGCTACCCACCTTGCACAGAAATGATCTCTAATGTGTCTCACTGAGAATGGAACAGTCTGTCCATCATCAATCATCTTGAAACATCGATCCCAAAACTCCTGATGCTTCAGAGCTCTGTACTTGTACATCTGTATAATACGACCGCTACCTACTCGATTCTTCAATGCAACTCGACGCATGTAAATCGTCTCAGCATGTCGAACACACTTTAAGAACTGAACTGTGTTCATCTTCCCATCACAATGCTCCATTGCATATCTATGCATTGTCTTAAATGCACACCATGATGCTGCTACCCTATATGGCTTACATGCATGCACCTGATGAATCGGTAGCATCGGACACAACTGCTCCATCAAGATTGTGAACGAATCACCCCAGTGCTGTCTCGCTACCACTAACGCACGACCCTGTGGATCAATGATCGCAAGCATAGTCTTCCTACGATGTACCTTCCACTTGTGACCTTCGATAGCTTCACGTCTAGCTTGTTCAATCTCTTCTTCATAGATCGATACATCAACCTTGTATGAAGAGTACACCCTGTCACGCATCGGTCGTAACAAATCACAACGATCCTCCGTCAATCCAATACGACGACAGATCACATCTCCTGGTACAAACCATGTCTTTGCTTTACCACGTGACTTCATCACCTTCTTGAAGATGAACTCATCATTGAATGATGCACCAATCGCTGTACGATACTGATCAACATCATCACCATATATCGGCTTCTCATCTACTCCATTAACTCCAGTCAATGGATAGAACTGCTCTAAGACCATGCATTCCATTAGTTGTACTCCCCATCCTTCCATACCCAGTGAAATGGTGAGAACGTCATGAACCTTAACCACATGACACTCTCTCCAAAGTCGAACCTCGCCCATACTCCAAGATGTCCATCGTCATCCTCCGATGCCATTGCCTCACCTAGTGTAACAGATGGATGCTTGTCATCTAAGTATGCTGCCAATGCCAACCATGCTCCTTCAAAATACCATTCAGTATCTACAGAGAAGTCTATGCCTTCTACTGGAAACAACCCCAGTTCTTCTTCATCCTCTGTATCCACCATCATGAATCCATCGCCGTCATCACGCATCGACCCAGTACCTCCGATACTATTGGACATACCGCATTACCAGCTTGCTTGTAGAAACTTGATTGTGTCTTACCTTGAAATGGATGATCATCTGGAAAGCCTTGAAGCTTTGCACACTCACGCCATGTAAGTCTACGACTGTCCTCATCAACAATGAATGGACCAGCATTACCTATCTGTATTGCAGCTACTGTTGTGCTTGGTTCGTTAGTAATGTCTCTGTATGTACGCTTACCTTCTGGCTCCCTTGGATTAGTACCACCACCTATGATTGTAGTGTTGATACCAAGAGCTGTACCTATGCTGACCCATGGCTCCATAGATGCACCAAACATTCTCTGTTGATTTACTTTGTCTTTAGAGCAATGAGTCTTCTGTGGCCATGGTATTGGTCTCGGTCCTGCTACTAAGAACACTCTCTTCCTATGCTGTGCTACACCGAAGTCTGCAGCATTCAGCATCACAGTACCTAACCATTTAAACCTCTTCTTAAACTGTGGCTGTATCCATCCTTCCCAGTAACAACCTGCACAAGAGAATATGTCTGTTCGATCACAGTCAATATTATGGTACGTCATCCCTGGTACATTCTCACAGATGACGTACTCTGGCCCCATGCCTCTACTGTGTAGATGATCAATGACATCGAGTGTCCATGGCCAACCATTACGATCATCCAATGCACCTTGTCTTTTACCTGCATGACTGAATGCCTGGCATGGTGGTGATGCCCACATCAAGTCTACATGATTGAGATTGTCGTAGTGAATGAAGTGCCTGACATCACCATGAATACCTGGCAGTCCTGCTGCTACCAACGTAGATGCTGCATCCTCGTCCCACTCTACACAGAGATCATGATGAAACCCAGCATTGCGTAGACCAATAGATGCACCGCCTGCACCTGCAAATAAGTCAATGGTTGTTCTCATACTGAACACAATATTGCACGACATCTTGATTTGCAACAATGCCCTATCATTAGCAGGGTACATCCCAAGACTGAATCGGAAAGAAGGTCCGTAGGACTCCATTGTATTCCGCTGCACCCCTCCACCACCGATGGGACCGCTTGGGTCGTTGGGTCGTTGGGTGGTTGGGTTGTTGGGTGGCTGGGTTGTTGGGTGGTTGGGTCTGATAGGGAAACCGGTGGAGATGGGTTCCAATATGGAGATGGGAGTCAATATCGATATGTGTGTTCTCTTGACATTTCTCTGACATCCTGTTCACCCTGGAGCCTACAGAACGTGGTATAAATAGAAGTGCCGGGAACCAAACAAACAAACCCCGGCCACATGGAGAAACAAATGGACAAAAAGCCAACCACAAAACCAGTGCAGCAACGAACAAACGGGGGGACCACCTACCAGCTATTCGAATGCGGAGAACTTTGGACTACTGGCGAATATGGGTATCATTGCGGATATGTGAGTAACCCCGAGAACATAGATTACGCGATTGACGTACATGAGGAAGAGATGAGAGTCCTCATGGCTCAAACGGCTGAAGAGGTTTTGTACTGCGAATAGGAAGGAACACGGTTTCGGGTCTCCGTTCAAAGGGCCCACTTTCAAACCACAAACAAAAAATGGAGAAACCACGATGGGAAACTTTGAAGAACGATTCAATAAACTGGAGAAGATGGTATCGGAACTCTGCACCGCTGCAGAAGAACCGTCCTGGGATGAGTCAGACCAGGATCACCAGCGTATTGAATACGAGCGAAGACAATCAGAAAGCTCGGACTATCCAACGTCCGATGAACTTCGGAAGACTGAACAGGTGTTCAATGCATGGAGCAACGCACTTCTCACCGCGCCGACCGACAAAGAAGGCATCCGCCTAACGGAAGATACGATGAGTCTTCAGGACTATGAGTTTGAGATTGATGTCGAAGGTACAACCGTCTACATCACAAGAGACATTGAGGCTGACAACGCATCCGCTGTCCTACAGTACACCGATGTAGTTCATTGCATGTCGGAGATTGAACTTCGACGATTGCTGAAGTGGGTCGAATATAGCCTCTCGAAGAAATAGCCAAACAACCGACCGCCACCCTTCGGGGTGGCGGTCCCCTGGAGCCCTATCACAGAAGGGAGCGCACGCGCACGCGCACGCATAATCACACACAAAAACGTTGACACGCAGCAAACAGTAGACTAAGTAGACTACAGGTGAATCAACCCCGCAAAATGGAAAAACCACATGACCACCAAAACCAAACAACTCACAAACTCGGTAGACAATGCCCACGGGCGATTTGCCCACATTCACGGATACATCGACAAAACGGGCAAGCGTTCAAAGATTGTAGAGATTCGAGTCGGGGCTTCTCACGGCTATCAACTGGAGCAGGCGATAGCCCGCGCGGATATGCTGAACGAAGAAGCTATGGCAGAAAAGTATGGCATCAATATCACAGAGGCACAGAAGGCGATAGCCCGCAAAATGGAATCATGGAACCGTAGCCTCGAAGGCACACAGAAAAAACGCGCGGACCACACAACGACACTCGGAGCAACGAAGACAGGTATCGGGGTCGTCAAGTTAGACAAACATCAAACCAGTATCATCATATCCGGCTACAAGTTGTGGGTGAAGTATGACGAAGAGACCCTACCCGTCAACGATAGTGCGGACGGACACAAGCGGTTCAAGCGTCACCTTGACAGCTACGTCGCATATCGGAACTACACCCTGAACCCGTTCGGTGCTGCAGTCAATGCCCCCGATACAGGTATTGGACCCGTGCAATACGGTCCGAACTTCGAGAAGGTATCCATCCAAGGTCTAACCTTGAACCCTTTGGACATATTCTCCATGCTGGAAGAGCTACGCACAGCAGCGTAAATATCCAGTCGGGTCGGTGGTGGTGGTTTGCCACCGGCCCATTTTTTACACCACAAACAAGAGAGCACTACAAATGAACACTTTACACGAAATGATATCTACAATCGGAACCGATGCCATGAGTCGATACGATTTCAGCCAAACCAGGACCCGAGACGATGGTTCTAAAATAGACGACTACTTCACTATGGAGGGTAGCCGATACACCTTCGACGGGCTTTTATCTTCAGTTGAAGGCTGGGAACAATTCGATACAAATCAAGACAGACACGGCATCTTTGGGATTTGGATTAATCGAGATAAGTCCATGACTGTTACCTATGTTGAGGGTGAGCTACAAGTCAAGTATGAGATACCAGACATGGATATAGAATATCAATCACTTGTCGATTACCATGGACCTCCACCGCCTGCATTTACTGTCTACGATGCAGACGGGACCGTAACAGAGCACTACTCGAGACCACTCCATGGATAGATTCATCATCGAACTGTCAACCGTCATCAATGGGCCCATGGGCCTGCTATGGATAATGGCTTGCACGTATATCATCATAGGATGCTGCAGCATGCGAGCTCGCAAGTATCGTCACCCGTAAAGGGTGGCGGTAGCCTGCAGCCCTATCAATGACAGGAGCGCACGCGCGCGCGCACACCGATGGGCACTAAAATAAACACAAAAAAACACACCACACCGTTAACCTACGTGTTAACATACAGTAACCCGCAAAGGGTTCAAACAACCAAGAGAACACCACAAATGAAAGTATCACGCAAAACGATTGACCTTAAACTATCCATGCGACCGGGTGAGGATGACAAAACAGTCAAGGCATACCATGTGCTACCTGGACTATATGCCCACAAGGGCGGGTTTAATGACAGAGCATGGATGCTGACCCACCATAGCGGGTTGAGTGCATCATGCTGCTCATATAAACTCAAAGAGTGTAGACGAATAGCCGCGATAGTACAGGACATGCATCCTATCGACTGGACCCAAGAGGCGGGAAGCATCGATACAGCCATAGGCGGACTATGGGTCAAGGCATACATGGCGATAGAAAACGGGTACCCGTTGGACCGCACCGCCCTTGGGATGATGTAATGGAACGCGACAACGCTGAACTTATAGAGTTCCAACTATCCAGCCTACTGCTACTGACCTGGATAACTATCACGTCGATAGGCGAAGAGAATATCTACTTTACGACATGCGATGGCGCTCGCGGCTTTGTGAAGGTTCTATGAAGCAGGCCCTTCGGGGCCCTATCAACGATGGGAGCGAACGCGCGCGCGCACCGATGCCAACCGCCCCAAAAACGGGGAGATCGGACCACACAAGATAATCGAACAAAAATACTTGACCCCGTTAACCTGACGCACTACACTGTATAAAGTTAATACACCACAAACAGAGAGAGCACCACAATGAAACTTAAAGACGCACGAACTGTCACCGGCCACAAATCCGGTCTCGGTAAACCTTCAAAGATGCCCGGCTATTCCACATCGATACCCGCGCAAGCGTGCAAGGTGGGCGCAAAGCTTGCAAAGGTGGCCGGGTCAGTATGCTCATCCTGCTATGCCATGAAGGGACACTATATGTTCCCAAGCGTCAAGGCAGGACTGCAACGAAGGCTTGACGCCTTGCACAACCCGCAATGGGTTGAAGGCATGACCACACTAGTGGGCCACTATACAGACCCGTCCGACCCATACTTCCGTATCCATGACAGCGGCGACTTCCAAAGCGTAGAACACTTGCTCAACTGGGTAGCCGTTGCGCGTGCGCTTCCATGGGTCAAGTTCTGGGCGCCATCTCGCGAGGTGGCCATGGTCAAGATGGCGCGCGCTATGGCGGGTGACTGGCCTTCAAACCTTGTTGTCCGGGTATCGGCGCCAATGATTGGCAAACCATTGGAGGTGTCCGGTCCAACGTCAAGCGTTGACGTTGACGGGGGCAATCAATGCCCAGCGCCTACGCAGGGCAACGAGTGCGGCGACTGTCGCGCGTGTTGGAACCCGACCGTTACCCGTGTCAACTACCACAAACATTAACAACAAACGGGGGGGGCAACCCCCCACAGAGTACGCCACTAACTGGCGCAACCAAGTCTATAAATATTCAGGAGGTGCATAATGCGCAAGATCCACTACACACACACCATCACACGAACGATAGAAATAGAGGTCGAGTGTGTTCTTTACCCGGACTATGGCGAAGCCGAAATACTCAAGGCCATTGACTGTGAGACCGGTAAACCTATCGAGCTCGAAGACCACGAAGAGGAAGAGTGTGTCAACGATGGCGCCGCTGAGCACATGCAAGGCATGGCAGACGACGAAGCAGACCGCCGATACGAAGACCGCAAACTTGGAGATGACTGATAATGGGAATGGGCTGTACAGTCCTGGCGGCTGGGGGTTCGAATGTGGTGTTCTCCCCCCAGTCGCCTCTACCCCCGAGCGAAAGCTCGGGGCGAATGGGCCCTATCAACAGACGGGCGCGCGCGCGCACGCGCCAACACATGTCCACGAAAACAAATCCAATCGTTCTGTACAATGAACGCCCAACTCGACAGGCCGGGTCGAGCAACCAACTAAGGAGACTAAGTGAGATCAATATCACTTGAACATTCAATGCAAACATTGCAGATCATCGACACACCAATCGAAGGGTACATCATCGGAATCGTTGAGCTCAGGGAATCGCTTCCAACGGGTACGCCCTGCGAAAGCGAAGACTGGACACACGTACATTCGGCTGGCGGGTTCGGAACGCAAGACATGCTTCTCAATCTCTTCGCCCAAGTAAGCTCACACATCGGTGAGATTTGGGGAAGCGATGACGCGAAGAAGCAGGCCATCGAAGAACTGCTCGGGAACGTGAGGCAAGACCTCACCGACGAACGACAAGTTGTTCTCGCCAAACAAACGGCGTAGACACACATAGAGATGGGGGCTGGGTTCGCTCAACTGGCCTCAGTCCCCTCTCTCTCTACTCTTGGCCCGTTGCCTTGCAGCCCTACGCACCCGGCTGCGCTTGGGGACGCTGCCTGTTTTCGGGTTGTCGGAGCGCCTTTCAACCATGGCCTGCTCCATATGGTAGGTTCTATCTACAAAATGGGCGCGTCCACTTAAAGCTTGCATCCATACGGCCGGAGTGGCACTCGATATGATCGCCCGCACTAATCGTCCACCATGGGCATCCAGGTCATCAATCCACTCGTCAGCCCTTTGATTGTTGAGATATCGAGATATGCTGAAAAACTCATTAGGGAGAGAAAATGTCTGATCATTACAGTGACGCGCCTCGTTCTTTACGTTGGAGTCGTTTGATATCAAAGAATCGTGAGATGCTTCGGGAGGTACCTGTTGGTAGTCTTGAGTCATTTGGTTCTCAGTTGGATGATCATTTAACTGGCCGTTGGATACGTAGCGAGGTTCAGGCTGGTGCTCTTCGTTTGTACTTACTTTATCGTGAGGTGGAGACATCATGTAATCGTTCTGGAGATTTGGCATCATTTTCGCGCGCTGTTTGTGAGGAGTCATTCATGGTGTTCAACTATTTGCGTGGAGGTAGTGGAAGGTCGCGGTACACATCTGATCAGTTGCATGGCTGGAGTTGTTTGCTCACCAAGAAGTGGTTGTCGGATGGTTACCAGGCGCATGTGATTCTTCATCCGAACGGTTCAATCGAGCCGATCGTATCCTCTATTGAGGTGGGGACACCTGATAAGTGAGGTTCAATGGGTCTTTTTTGGATCTAAAAATCTGCTGTCCCCCCTGGCCCCCTCTTCCCCTATAGAGTACCTTCATATCCATATTCTCTATTTCCATATTATCTATCTACTCTCTCTCCCATACATACTAAATAAGGTAGGGACAGTAGGGACATTAGAGCAGCACAGCGTTTTACCCGTCCCACAAGGGAGGCCAACCGTCCCCCTTAGCATCCCACAAAAGTCCTTGAATCGGACAGAATATGTCCGAAAATACTTCAATGTTTACCTTGACACCAACGATTGAGTAGTTAGATAATGGTGGTAGGCACAGAGACTTATAACCCCCAAAAACACAAGATGTAGTGGAAACTATAAAAGCAAAGAGAGAAACACCATGAGAAAACCAACACAAATCTACATCGACGACGGTGGCAAGGTCCACGTTTCCTACCCATGCGACTCATGCAGTGAGTGGGTCAACACAGAAGACTTCTGCGGGTATGGCGAGGACTACCTTTGCTGTGACTGCTTCGTCCCTGCGACCTTACCCGAGGATGACGAGGTGTGCCGAAAGATGGAAGCACGCGAGAAACTTGAAGAGATGTACATCCACGACTGGCTGATTATGCTCGTGGACTTCGACTGGACGCGAGACGTAAGAGTCGCCATCCACAAGGACGTGATCAATCCAGAACACTCCTGTGACGTGGATCACTCATCACCGGACCCTGAAGATGACATCTCTCGGTTTGGTCCAGGCACCTGTGCCATGTCAATGCAAGAGATTAACGCTCTTCACCATGACGTGAACTCGGTATATTGCTTGGTCGATAGCGGAGTCATCGACGGCAAGAAGGCACACCTGATCTTCCAAGCACCTGACTTGCTGACTCAACCGAAGCTAATGGTTGAGTTGATGGAATCGTTGGGCGAGTGCCTGCACGCTATCAAGATCATCCTTCGCAAAGATGGAAGTGATGAAGGATTTGATTTTCTCGACTTCATGCGTGGTGCTGCCAAGGTTGCCGAAGATAGGCTTGAAACTGCCGAACGACAAGGAGGTGAGTGATGCTTATCTATGTACTGGACGACGGAGAGACCTGGACACTAAGCGAGCCGACCGCTGTGGCAATCACGCCAGAGCAACTGACCCGCATCGAAGGTGGAGAGAAGTTCTACCATGTCGTACCTGACTGGGACGAAAGGCCCGAGCCAACGTGCAACTGTGTGAAGTGTACGACTGCGAGGACTGCATCGAGGAAGATTGTCGAGGCCCAGAACAAAATGGAACCCAACGACTATGCGCTATGCGTTCACTGTGGCGCGTCACATCATATAGACGATGACCACCAGTGCGAAGAATGCGAAGAAGATGACTTCTTCATCAACGCGGGCATCGCTGCTCGGGAATCATTGAAAGCAAAGAGAGGTGAGGAATGAATATGGATAAACTGGATAAAATACAAATCGACCCAAACAAAGCCAAGGATCTTTGGTACGCATTGTTCGGCTTATGCCATGCAGTTGAGCACTTTGGTCACACTGATGAGGTCAACACGCTCATCGACAAGACCACAGAGATGGGAGCTCAGGAGTTTGCTCGCAAGATCATATTCGAATCAATCGTCGATGAGGGTGAATCGCCTGACGATGGCGAGTGCGAAGAGTAATGGAACACGATGAAGCGCTGGATAACGCCTTGACCTATTATCGTTAATCACTTAGACTACAGTACACCAAACACAGAGGATTACTATGCCAATACGGACACTGGTGCTGCCACCTGAGATCGCCTTCACGGTCGATTGCGGTGGAGAAACAATACCTATTTACCACTGCTATGAAGATGATGTCTTTGATGAACGCTGCGAGTACGTGTACACAGCAGACATCAAAGAGGGGATCAGGAATGGCGACACTGATGCGTCATCGAGAAATAACTACTGGATAGACATAAGAGAAGTGTATGACATGGTTGAGCACTTGCTATCAGACTTTGAAAAAGAGCGTGTTGAGTTGTCATTGTACTGGACCCCAAAGACTCATTCTTTAGTTTTGAGTCTTGCCATACAGAATGGTCTTGTTTCGTTTGATGACGAGGGACGGGTAACCATCCATGAAATAAAGGAGGTATCCAATGGTTGATTTGTGGACACAGTTTCTTGAGTATGTAGACCAGAAAGACATACCGATGGCAGACGGTGACTGGTGCGAAGAGGCGCTGTCCTTTGCCGGTGGCAACATTACGGTTGCTTGCGCTCTGTTGAGCATGGTGAAGACAAGCAAGGCTGTTGACTCTCTGGTCAAGAGTTCTGTGCCTGGGGAGGCGTGATGCGACAAGTCACTAAAACATTCGAGCAGCAACTGGACGAACGCGAAGAAGCTAACCAACGGTTTGCTTTGGGCGACGATGGCTACCGCTTGTACAAGTCTGCACCTGACTTGTTGGATGCGTTGAAGTCCTTGCTTGCTGCATTCGACTCTGACTTCCATGACTTGGTGCTTGCAAAGATGAAAGCTCAAGCTGCCATCGCCAAGGCCAAAGGGGGTGAGTGATGCTCGGACCAGATTGGGAACGTGAGGTCGAGTACGAACCGGGCAAGGCCCATCGGTTCACAGATATGTGGGACCGCTGGTGTACTGAGTGTGCAGCGTCGAACGCTTCTATGCCCATAGATGAATACATTCGACGCGAGAAAAACGGATGGCCCGAAGACGAAGGAGGTGAGTGATGAACATATTTATATTAGATGAAAACCCGGTTCGTGCTGCCCGTATGCAGTGTGACCGGCATGTAGTCAAGATGACCCTTGAGACCGCTCAGATGCTATCTACAGTTATCAATGAGTTGGGTGGCCAGTCCCCTTACAAGACTGCCCATGTAAACCATCCATGCTCCGTATGGGCTCGGCAATCTGTCGAAAACTTCCGATGGCTGTACCGACACGGCATGGCTCTATCGCTTGAGTACACCAAGAGATATGGAAAGATACACAAGTCCGAGGCCGTCATACGGCAGAGCCTCGACGCCTTGCCAACTGTTTCAATGACATCCGGCGAGCGTACACCTTTTCCATTGTGTATGCCTGACAAGTACAAGAGTGACGATGCCGTTGAGTCTTACCGTAGATTCTACATAGGTGAGAAGTCACGGTTTGCCCAGTGGAACAAAACAACAGCGCCTCCTGCATGGTGGTCACAGGGAGTTGAGTGATGACCTGGACTGACATCATGCCATCGCTGGCACAGTTGGACGTTGTGATCGGTACTCCGGTTCGCATCCGTCCAGGGCATGAGCCCGCCGGTTGGGTGAGTAAGAACAACCAGACCCTCACGGTTCGTCCGTGGGGTGATGAGCATCCGACTCACTGCATGATCATCGACAACACAGGTACGAGCATGCCGGTGACATGGAAGTGCTTGACCGTGGACCTTGATCATCCACTGGGGTTCGCTGCAGGATTGATTTTGCTCAATAGGATTCATCCATCTAATAATGGATTTAGTACACTAACCAGGCTGCGAAATGCTTGGTTGTTTCAAACCAACGATGAGGACAAGCGCATGCTCGCTGCGTCATTGGTCAAACACTTGAACACTACACACAGGGAGGTGTGACATGCCGAATAATAATACGGCAAAAATCAAGATGGCGATGGGACTACGTAGTGTATTCCTTGCAGCCAAACTGGATAAGAATCTCGTTGGGAGGTTCTCACATATGTCGGGTCAGTTCTTACTGGACCGAGATGGTACACAAGCGACGAAGCGAGCTCTCGCTGATGTCATGGTCTACATGGCAGGCAAGTATGAGAAGTTGTTGAGTGCGGAAGAGATAGAGATGGGTCTACTGGCAGCGTCCCATGAGTACGGTGAACTGGAGAGCCAGAATATTGACGAGGTTCCAGAGCCACAATCACAAGTTGAGCCAACTTCGTTTCTGGATGATGAGCCAGAGGAAGAGGCTGTTGTCACGATGGAGTCTAACGATACAGAAGATGACTTCTTTACTGAGGACTTTGAATCTAAGTCTCCGCCTAAACCGCAACGTCGTGGGCGACCTGGGGTCAAGCCAAACGATGTGATGATCAATGCGATGCTCAACTCGGATGATTGCCTGACTCCTGAAGACGTTGGCATCTCAACATTAGACGTTGCGTTGAGGTACTACAACTTCATTGAAAACGAGTTGGCAGTGCCAGAGTCTGATGATCATGTAAGTCACAAGGTAAAGCTTGCGATTGGTTCTACGATGAAGGCCCTTGGTTGGAAGAAGCGCATGCGTTCAGGCAAGTGGGGTTGGCACCCGACTGACGACTTCTCCTTTGGAGATACGCATGCACCACTCATTGATCCTGACGATGTTGTTCTTCGCAAGCGTGACCAGTTGGTGTTGGACCCGGAAGAAGAAGAGCCGGAAGACATTACTCAAGGTCTTCCACGTCTATCCAAAGCGATTGAAAAAGACGTGAAGGATGAACTTGCTTTTCCGAATACGTCTGATGGGTTCACAGACGGCTTGCCAGAGAGAAAGGAAGCGTCTGTGAAGTTTGTTGATCACAGTGAGGGAACGGAAGATGTTGTCGTAAAAGAGCTCGTCTATGACAAGACGATGACTTTCTTTGAAGATGAAGACGGACACAAGAGGATGCTTGAGTGGGATGCGGAAGAAGAGATTTGGACGTACCACGTCGATAAGGAAGCGATTTAGACTATAGGGGCCAAGCCTGGTCCCTCCTGTAGCCGAGCAGGGAGGCATGTCGGTAGTTGAATAGATGCCTCACTCACACCACAACAATGTTACTCTACATTTAGAGAACAGAACCACAGAGAGAAACACCATGCCAGACAACCGATGCGTGACGAGCGGCGGATATTACATACCGATCAATAGCCCAGCATTCGATTCTATTAAACAGAGATACAAGTGCAAGAACCCGGCGTTTGTTCAGGCTCACGCTCTACACGCCAAGGGTAAGTATGTTTCGATTCCTGATGAGCATGTCTACGCATGCCAGACGATCCCTCTGTGGCATCAGTGGGGCGGAGGTCTGATGATTCCACGGGGGATCAACCTGAGTGAGTACGGACTAAAGCACATTGACAAGAAATCATTTCCACCATTGAGGACTGGCGATGAGCGTCTGAAGTTCAATGGAGACATTGACTTGAGGGATTACCAGGCAGAGGGTGTGGATGCTTTGGTTGAGCATGGAGAAGGGGTGATCGTTGCCCCATGCGGCGCCGGTAAGACCATGATGGGCATTGGCGCCATGCTTCGGTACAAGACTCGTACTGTGATCTTGCTGCACACCAAAGACTTGGCAGAGCAGTGGAAGTCACGCATTCAATCTCAGGTCGTCACGTACACTGGTGGTGTTCCTAAAGTAACAATGTATGGAGGGTCTAAGAAAGACGATACGGGTCAGATAGTGATTGCCACGTTCCAAACGCTTGCTAAGATGCGCTTCGATGATTTGCTGGAGTTTGGTAAGCAGTTCGGTGTATGCATCGTTGACGAGGCTCACCATGTACCAGCCGCGACATTCAGTGCAGTGATGATGGCCATGCCTGCAAAGATAAGGCTTGCACTGACGGCCACACCAGATCGTCCTGATGGTTTGAGCGACATTTTGTATTGGCACTTTGGCGATACCCTGAAGAGGATTACCACCCCTGAGTTGATAGAGAGGGGAAGTGTTTTGGCTCCTGTGGTCGAGTTCACTCCGACGTACTGGAAGCCAAGCAAGAAGCAGGACTGGATGAAGATGATCAACGAGATGTGTTCTGACAATGGACGCAACGAACAGATACTGAGCATGGTTGAGAGTATGGTTAGTCAGGGGCGCCAGGTCTTGGTGTTGTCTGGTCGCGTTCAACACTGCGTAGACATGGCAGAGGAAACAGCAAACCGTGGTATCAGTGCGGCTACCTTGGTCGGAAAGATGACGAAGAAGCAGAGGGCAGAAGTGCTTGAGCTCGCTGATAGTCGTGAGATCAAAGCGTTGTTTGCTACGACTGTAGCCGATGAGGGTCTTGACCTACCGGGTCTCGACACGTTGATACTGACTACTCCGACCAAGTCTATGGGTCGTATTCAACAGCGCATCGGTCGAATCATGCGGAGAGCGGACAATAAGAAAGAACCGATTGTTATTGATTTGGTAGACGCTGCATCAGCCCTGTATCACATGCACAATAAACGTTCTCGTTTCTACAGTGGCATGGGTTGCAAGGTTAAGACTATCGCGGAGGTTGCGGGCTATGATGTGTAGTCGGTGTGGACATAAGACAATGGTGGTAGGGACAAGGAGTCCATCGAAACCCGGTAAGGGTGCAGAAGTTAAGAAGGCTTCAAAGATAGTGGATTGGTACACTTCGGATTTCACTGTGCGTTTACGCAAGTGTACAGGCTGTAAAGACACATTCCTAACAGCAGAACTATTGCTGGATGACGTTCATGCGATGATCGAGGAATCAGCCGTTGGCCACGCGCCAACTGATCTGCTGCAGGGTAAGAAATGAGAATCAAATTTCAACAGAGAAAAGAAGAGGTCTTCAAATCGGAAGATCTCGATCTTTTTCAATCAACAGAGGAGCAATCATGAATTGTGTCATCATCAGTGGGAACCTGGGGCGAAAGCCCGAGATACGTAAAGCAAACAGTGGTACTGAAGTATGCAACTTTAGCATCGCCACAAACGATAAAACGAAGAAAGGAGATGAGTGGGTAGACGATACACAGTGGCACAACATTGTAGTCTTCGGTAAGCAGGCCGAGAACTGCGAGAAATACCTCGACAAAGGATCTAAGGTGCTTGTTGAGGGTAAGATCCGCACACGCTCTTGGGAGGACAAGGAAGGCAAACCTCGCAAGACTACGGAGATCATTGCCAAAAACGTTGAGTTCTTAAACAAGGTAGAGAGTGGAGCAAGCCAACAGCAATCTCGCCCTGCTGCGAATACCGACTACGGTAACGAAGATATCCCGTTTTAAGCATTGAATAAGGTTGGGGTGTAGTTCAATTGGCAGAACGCCTGGTTGTTACCCAGGAGGTTGGTGGTTCGAGTCCATTCGCCCCAGTTTTACCTCAAGGCATCAATCTTGAGCTTGAGGATTTCATTTTCGCGTTTCACGTATCCGACTTCGACTTTTAGCCCCGCGACTTCGGTCATCAACTCAATAATCTGTTCAAGGTGTTCGTCCCGTTCCTGCTCCAATCTCTCGACTCTCTTAATGAGATCATCGCGATACAGGGCTTGCTCGGCCTTCTCTTCCTGTTTTACCTCTCTTTTCTGCCTCGATAAAAACTCATAGAACTTAAACGCACCCGCACTGAACACGCCTGTAACGGCGGCTACGATTGCGGCAGTGGCGGTCGGTTTATCCACGAAGATCCTTATGCATTACTTCCACACGCATTTTAACGTATATCCAAACCCACAGGCTAAAGTAGACTGCGGTTACTATAAGACTTCGGCCAACGTCACCGAAGGCAAACTCAGGGTCAGCCATCACGCTCAGGACGAACTTGGTGGTGGAGAAGACGTACAGCATCAGATACACGCCCACGAAGCGGGCGCAGGACCGGATGTTGGGCAGACTGAACAGCATACCCAAGGCAACAACAAAGTACAGTGCGTACTGAAAGTAGGCCCACTCGTTGCCCCCGTCCACGGCTTCACCATAGCTCATCCAAAGTACGCGATTGTTGGCCAGGTCAGAGATGTTCCAGAACAGCAGAAGGGGTCCATAGTCGTGGTAGACCAGGATGTCCTTGTAGGCTTTGAAGAAGCTTTTCATAATCAATAATCTCACACCACAACAAAGGAGAAAACAACATGTTCACTACTACCGTAAAAAAATCATCTATGCGTGGAGTGGTTCTTTCTTACGTGCTTTCGGAGCCGGGAGAAGAAACTATCCGCACGATCTATGAAGATCTATACAATGGACTTGGCACAAAAAAGAGAGTTTTTAATGCTGTTTTAGATGCTGCAGACAATCTTCACCAACGAGGATTGATTCGATATGGTGAAGGTAAAAACCGGACGAACCAGAAACTGCATGCAGTTGATGGAGCGGCAGACTGCTTGATTTGATTACTGGGCAGTGATTCCAATCTTAACGGTCACATCACTCGTCGGGCTGATTTGGCTGTTAACGGCGCCAGGTAGTGTGGAACTATAGAACTCAAGTCCAGTAGCAAGAGCTACAGACTTTGGTATATAGAAATAGCACGTCGTGCTTGCAGGGCAGTACAGCTGTATGTAGTGCTGAGTCGTTGCACTTGAACCACTCGCCGCTGTTATAAGCTTAGTGTATACAGCCGATGTATTCGGATTTGTGATTTCAACAAAGTACAAATATTGAGCGGCACCGGCAGCTGTTTCAACAGTAATGTCTGAATCAGTATCAGTGATAATCGTGGTGATAAGAGGACCAGACGCGGTGGTTGTAGTGACGGCCATTTCAACCTCAAGTGCAGAGAATAGTTACAGTTGTTGAGTTAGGAGCGGCAGCATTTGACGTGGCAGGAAGAATGGTAGTCCAAAAGCTTAGTTGATCAAATGACAAACCGTTTGGAAACTCGTAGGTTTGTGATGTGCTTGGACCAGCAACCAACATCATATCTGGCTCTGTGGTTCCAGGGGTCACTGTTCCAGAAGTAAGCTTAAACTTAGTGTACGAAGTGTTTGTGCCTGCACCGTTAGTGATTTCAATTTGGTAGATTGTTCCAGAACTGCCAGTCACATTAGTCTCTGCGTTTTCATCAGAGTCAGCATCGTTGACGAGTTTGTACGTCGCAGTGGAGCTCGAAAAACCAGATACTTTCAGTGTCATGCCTACTCCAAAAAATGGATTATTCTATTGTATCAAAGTCTATATCATTCGCTTAGTCATTGCACTCTCTAAATATAGATAACCTCTTTGACACGGAGCCGCGCGTTAACTACTGTGACTACACCAACAAGGAGACAACACATGTCAGTCAATCAGAATGATCATGGTGACAAGTTCATCATCGACACCAACCCAGCACTACAAGCTTTATACAATGAAATCGGAGGCTCATACCGAGAAGTTGGTCGCGTGTTCGGAGTATCACATACGCATCTATGGCATGCTCTAAAGGGAGATAGAGACCCGATATCAGTCAATACGTTGGTGAAATATGCCCAACGGACTCGAGAGAACGAAGGCATTTCTATGCAACTGTTCATCACTGCGGACGCGAAGATCAAGTACAAGATTGAGAGAGAATGATCGTACCCACATCTGTGGCACACTCATCACCCTTCCCCCAATATTTGTATAGATGGAGCTCTCGCCGTGTGGTTGCAGCAAGCAGAGAAAATAGCAGTATCAGAAATAGCAAACCGACTTGGCCTACAGTCACGTAAGAACAATTCATTTGCGCCATGTCCAGGCTGTGGTTCCGTTACCCGTGGATCAAAGGACACCCGTGGGCCGATAGGTATTCGAGGTGATGACAAAGGTTGGAAGTGTCATCGATGCGGTATTGGTGGTTCCGGTATCGACATGGTCAGTGTTCGGCTCTGTGGCACTAAGTTTTCAGAAGCGGACTCCTTCAATAAGAAGAGAGTAGAGACTTGGTTTGATATCAAAATAGAACAGGGTGTACCAATCAACGATACACCTAAACGTATTCGAGGTAAGCGCCCGCCAAGAAATGAAGTTCATCATCTTTGGAAGTCATCGTTAAAACTGAATGAACTCGACCATGATGACGAGGCACTTCAGTTTTTGAAGAGCAGGCACCTTAATCTTGAAGCACTCTCTAAATCTGGTGTAGTTCGCATTACGCCTGATAGAAAGAACATTTCGTGGCCAGTGTGGTGGCCTGCTGGTCGAAGCCCGATGTGGCGGGTGATCGCCCCGGCGTTCAATGAGAATGGTGAGTTTGTCAGTCTTCATGGCAGGGCTGTTGGAATACCAAAGGCGGGACCTAAGACGCTATGGCCCAAGGGTTTCGAAGCGAAAGGTCTCTTCATGCCGAATCGTTATGCAGTCAAGATGATTCGTGGTGAAGAAGCAGACATCGATGGTGTTCTTTTTGTCGAAGGCATCACTGATTTCATGAAATGTTCTGCTGAAGTCGAGGACCAAAATCTAAAAATTGCAGTTTTGGGGGGGACATCTGGCTCTTTCGGGATCGTTTCGAAGTTGAAAATATCTAAAAAAACTAAAATATACATTGGCACTGACCCAGATGAGAAGGGGAGGGAGTACGCTTCAACGATTAAATTGCAACTCGGTGATCGAATCTCTTACAGGATTCCTTTAGAAGACTTAGTGGGAGATAGCGATGCTTGATATAGATGAAGTAATAGACGGCAAACCTGGCTCACCACGTCTTTCTGATCTACTTGCCATGGCTGAACAGGGTCACGAACAAAAAGGCGACCAAGGCATAGATTCTAAGGTCATTAGCCATCTGGAGATGCAGACGAGCAAGGATGGCGTCCAGAAGATTAAGCCTACTGTGCCAAACATGCTTGTCATCATGGAGAAGGACAAGCGTTGGAAGAAGAAGATTTGGCTTAACGAGTTTAGTAATGCAATTTATTTAGACGAAAAGCCTTTAAAAGACACAGATTACACTCGAGTCAAGCGTTGGATGCACAGTCAATACAGCGTTCATTTCAGCACTGACGCTATTGTGGAGGCGACTAACTTCATTGCAGAACAGAACGGCAAGAATCCGTTAGTAGATTGGCTGAACGATGTGGTTTGGGATGGCGTCCCACGCATGGACGAATGGCTGATCCGTGGTTGTGGGGCGGAAGATACCAAACTCACAAGAGAGATTGGGCGAAGGTGGCTTGTTCAGTGCATCGCAAGAGCCATGGAGCCCGGCTGTAAGGCCGATTGTGTACTCATCCTTGTCGGGCCACAGGGTGCGCGTAAAAGTACGACGTTCCGCATCATGGGGTCACCTGAGTACTTCTGCGACACACCAATGGATATTGGATCAAGCAACGCCTACATGCAGATTCATCGCGCATGGATCTACGAGGTAGCAGAGCTCGACTCTATTCGTAGGGCGAGAAACTCCAGCACCAAGGCTTTCCTTTCTGCACAAGAAGATACTTTCCGACTTCCATACGCTCGCCAGACCGTGACGCTGAAGAGGCACACAGTATTCTGTGGAACCACCAACAAGGCTGAGTTCATCACAGATGAGACCGGTTCACGTCGCTACTGGCCGATTCAAGTCGGCAAGATGGATACTGACTGGACGGAACACAACAGGGGTCAGTTGTGGGCTGAAGCCTGTGTGGCTTACAAAAATGGTGAGAAGTGGTATCTCAAAGATGAGATTCAAGAAGAGTTGGACTCGCAGTCATCTGATTTCAGGCAGTTCGACCCGTGGCACGAAATCATTGAGAGATACATCAAACAAAACGGTATCAACTTATCTACGACTGATCTTATGGATCAAGCGTTGAAGCTCGACAAGTATCAGATGACTCGGGCGTCTGAGATGAGAGTTGGAGATATCATGCGACAACTGGGATTTGAACGCGCTCGACGACGTGTTTATGGCGATCGAAAATATGTATGGATCGAAGCCAGTAAAGACAACGTAATTTCAATTGAAAAACCAGCAGTAGTAGTAGACAATGAAGACAGTAGAGGAAACTGAAGTGCGACAAGCAGAAAATGCAGACATTCAAAAAATCATAGATCAGTACCTTACCGAAGAAGACAAAGATTTGATCTGCTCTAAACGTTCAATAAGTAGTGTTCGCGCCTTTCCAGGTAGTGAATTGTTTCATCTGTATGCAGAAGCAAACAGCGTGAAGGCGTTTTGTGACAACGGACATCTCGTAAACGTGAAAGGGTTTGGAATCGACTACCTAATCAACAGAGATTTTTCTAATCAATGGATTGATTTCGAAACCTCTGTTTTTACCGAGAGCATGACTACAGAAATAATCATGGACCACATTGATGATGGATACATCTTCGATGATGACCAACTGGATAAAATCTACGCTTGGACTGCGATGAGCCCTTACGTAGCAATGTCGATCACGGAGCCGATCCGCAACCAACTGTGCAGAACAGTGGAGCTTCTTTGGGACTTGTGTGTGATGAAGAGTAAGGCGTTCTCAACACAATCGAACGAAACCGCCCAAACAATGATGAGAGATATCATCAATCATTGGTCAGAAACAGTTATCATTCCACACAGAGGCATTGGAAGAAGAAACCTACTGGATGAATAGATGACAATACCAGCTGCAATCCGTGAACAATGGCAAAAGCCTGTTCAGTGGAAAGTTTCAAAAGAAGACGATTCGATAGAAATATCGGACGAAGATGGTGACTTCGTCGTTAGCTCTATGAAGCACGACTACGTAGATGAAACAATTCAAGAGCACGTAAAGAAGGTACAGACGGCAGCAACATTAGAGTTGCTACTGTCTATTTCCGACAAGCACGAAGCCTAATACTTCTTCTTAGCGGGCGCTTTCTTCTTGGCTGGTGCAGTCTTTGGTGCAGTCTTTGGTGCAGTCTTTGGTGCAGTCTTTGGTGCAGGCTTCGGTGCAGGCTTCGGTGCAGGCTTCGGTGCAGCCAGTTTCGCTTCAAGCTCCCCAATGTATGCGTATAAAGCTGGCACTACCTGTGTCATCTCATACCCATGATGACACGCCTTAGTACTCAAAACGATTCGCATAGCATTTACTTGATCTTTCAAACTCATTTGGGACTCCAATTATAAACGTAGGCGAGGGGAAAGCCCAGGCCATTCTCTTACAGAAACAATACCACCAGTAGCGCGCTCAATGCTAATCGCCAGTGGAAGTGAAGGTGTTTTTCGGCCATACTCAAGGTCTCTTAAATATCCAATGCTTATCTTCATTTCGAAACGAACCAACTCGCCATTGAGCCATTGAATAAATGAGACCCTAGTGCTTCGACCTGGCAAGCTTTTTCGATACTCAGCGATGATCATTAGACACACCTTTGATTGATACAATATCGAAGCGGACACTATTTGTCCATCTTTGGGTGTGGCTCCTTGACACACTTTGTGATAGATAGTACTCTCACCAACAAGAGAGGAACCAATGAACCAACAAGAAAGAGATGCTTGGCTTAAAGAGCGCAAGAAAGGTCTCGGCGGAACCGATATCGCTTGCATTATGATGGCTGGAGCAGAACTTTCAGAAAAAATTGGTTCATTCGAGGGAAGCCAATTCAAGCTCTGGTCTGAAAAAACAGGGCTTTACGATACTGATGATTATGACGATGCAATTTTGATGCGTGGCCGAGTAATGGAAAAGTATGTCTGTGAGTTTTATGAGCTCCACCTAGGGGAAGGGTGTACGCTTTGGGAAGAGGGACTGACATGGCACCCATCTCGGCCACGCATCTTTGGAACACCAGATAGGCTTGTAGAGCAAAATGGTGTTCGATTCGGAATGGATGCAAAGACTCGTAGATATAGGCGAGGGTGGGGCGAGTCTGGAACAACAGACGTTCCACTAGATGTAGAGATCCAAATGCGTGTCTACATGGAAATATTCGATGCTCAATATTGGGACATCGCTACGCTTTTTAGTCTTGATGATTTCAGGGTCTATAGAATCGAACGAGACAAAGATCTTGGAAAGTCTATACTTGATGTAGCTGAGTCTTGGTGGGAGAAGCATGTTGATGGAGAGGTCCCGCCAGATGTAGACGCAACAGACGCATGCATGAAAGTGCTCGGATCATTAAACGCTCGGGTCAAGAGTGAAGAGTTGAGAGTTGCCACTACAGCCGAAAAAGACCTTCACGAAAAGATTATTTCTGCTCGAATGGAATTGAAAGAGGCCGAGCAAAAGAAAAAAGAACTCGAGAACCTCTTGCGCGCCAAGATAGGTGACTCACTTGGAATATCAGGTGTTGCAACTTGGAAGGTTGGAAAACCACGAAAGGTATTCGACAAGATTTCTTTTAGAGAAAAGCATCCAGACATGTACAAAAAGTTTGTTAATGAAGTACCAAGCACCAGAATTCTTCGCATCACAGAGGCAAAATGACAACAGCACTAAGCACTAGAGACAAGGTCACTCAACTGAATGAGTACCTTGAAGGCAAGAAAGGCAGCTTGATTAAGATTGCCCCACAGGGAACCGATGTCGATCGGATTATCCGTGTCGCAATGTTTGAGGCCGTGAAGAACGAACGGCTCGTACAGTGCAGTCCATCGTCTGTCTATATGGCACTGGCTAAAGCGTGCGAACTGGACTTGGTCGCAGGTGGAGTATTGCACCGCGCTTCTTTGGTTCCAATGTGGGACAAGAAAAGCAAGGGCTACAATGCAGAGCTTTGGATCGAATACACTGGCCTAATGGACCTTGTGAAGCGTTCTGGAGAAGTGGCTCACTTTAAAGCAGAAGTAGTCCACGATAACGATGAGTTTGAGCATTCCTTTGATCTCGAGAGCGGAGAGGTTCTACGACACAAGAAATGCCACGACAATCCTGGCAACTTGCTGCTTGCCTATGCAGTCTGCTTTTTCAAGGACGGACAACGCCAAGTAGAAGTCATGCGAAAGGATCAGATCAACAAGATCCGAAAGAGCTCTCGCAGCCCTGATTCTGGCCCATGGTCACAGCACACAGAGGAAATGTGGCGCAAGACCGTCATTCGGCGCATCTGCAAGTACCTTCCGCTTACACCGAAGACTACAGCCGTTCTGCAACACGACATTCAATCTGACTTTGGAAATGCGATTGACATTGATATCATCGAACCAAATAATGTTACCGAACAGGACAACACAGAACAGCCAAATAATGTTATTGATGTACAAGCAACCGAATCCAAGCCGAAGCCAAAGCGGAGTTCTAAGGTTAAGGATTTAGTTGAAAAAGCGAAGGCAAATAACCTTCCTGAACCTGAAGAAGATTTCACCTCATAGGAGCATAAACCATGTCCTTGCTTGATCAAGCCGCAAAAAACGTATCCTCTTACAAGTTAATGATGCAGGAAACTGCCAGCAAAACAGTTGAAGATCAATACATTGTTCAGCCAAACGTATTGCTGGACATTTTGAATGATGAGATGACAACAAGAGTTATCGACAAGAAGGGTAAGAAGCAGTTTACTGGGTTTCGAACTCGACTCAAGACTGCTGAGTGGCGTCTCGCAGGAATGCTCAATTATGTCGATGAAGATATTTATCGTGAGCAAATCGACAAGACCATTCAGTCGATGCTCAAGCACATCAAACTGGTTCAACCAAATGGCGAGTGGGTTCTCATGGAATATGAGGCCGACATCAGACCTAATAAGGGTGGAGAGCAGTCAGTCATGCTTGCTGCAAACTTCGTAGATGCAAAGAACGAAAAAGACATGCATTACCAAAACGGTGTGCCCATGGTCGATGTGAAGGTCGATGTTTCAGGAAGCAACAGAGAGTTGATTGATGCTATCCAGGCTCAAAGTTCTGGCTCAAACGATAGCGAGCTCAAGGACTTGATGAAGCAATTTATTGCTGCTGTTGCAACCAATGGCGTGGCAAACAAAGACAATACGCCGGAAGTGAAAGACGAGGCCGTACTTAAGGAAGTGCCTGCAGACTTTAGTGAGTGATAGGGCGTGCCGATTTACATATTCGAATGTAACGCTTGTGGCCGAATAGCTGAAGTAATTCAGAAGTTTGGCGACAAATGGCCAGACTGTTCCGAGTGCCAGAAGCAAATGAAAAAGAAGCCCGCGCTTACTAGCTTTAGCCTTAAGGGTGATGGCTGGGCCAAGGACAATTACGGGCTAAAGAATGGCTGAACATTCGTTAGACGATATTGTTCACTCGATTCAGTCTGCTGTGCTCGCGGCTACTGACATCGCAGAGCGACATGAGCTTGACTCAATTATGAACCAGGAGTTTTGGGAACTCCAGGTGGATGATGATGGGAACCCGGTCAAGGACGATAACGGTCGAGATGTCTACACACCCCGCATGGTGACAATGCGAATACCCC
>Ga0209337_1000294_pt1 | contig 39809 bp, 51 predicted proteins | sample LinPmetageLP53_FD_184044 | JGI IMG/M metagenome (GOLD analysis project Ga0209337, IMG submission 184044) | Marine viral communities from the Pacific Ocean - LP-53 (SPAdes) (version 2) | ecosystem: Environmental > Aquatic > Marine > Oceanic | place: Pacific Ocean | collected 2010-02-08
ATATGGCTAATGGTGTTCCTTACATTAGGACTGTTTAATGTCAAAGTTTGTTAAAAACGAAATTGAGATACCTAAACCTTCTATGGATTTGAACGTAAAAGAAACGGACTTCTTATTAAAGCTATTACTAAAGAGTTCGTTTCAGGGTGCTGAAATAGAAGTAGCGTATACAACTATCCAAAAACTTACTGAATCTCATAAGGCAAAACTTGAAGCTTGAACTAAGTGCTGATGATTTATTTATCATCAAACAGTCTATAGAAGAAATTACTGTTAAAGGTAAAGACGCTATGAGGATTGGTAAGCTATTAGTTAAGGTGGAAAATGCTTTTGTGAAAGAAGCGGAGAAATCTAAATAATGGCTACTTGGAAAAAACTCGTAATAGCTACAGGTAGCTCCGCTCAATACATCAAAGGTGATGGTACACTAGGCACTTATTCTACTACAGATAGTTCTAAGCTACCATTAACTGGTGGTACTATTTCAGGTTCTCTGAATATTTTCGCTAGTGGTGGAGATGCTAATTTAAGATTAAGAAGTGGAGCAACTCGTTCAGGTCTCTTTATTGATAAACCTGCTACAACAACGACAATGGGTTCAGCATTAGTCTTAGCCGATTCTACATTTAGATTAGGAACTGCTACTTATTACCATATGGAAATGACTCAAGCAGGTAACACTATTCTAAAAGGTGGAGGCAATACAGCCTTAACAATAGATTCTAGTCAACGAGTAGGCATAGGAACTGCTTCTTTATCAAGGAAATTTACAGTAGTCAATACTACAACTAATACTGCTACTGGTTATTTTTATACAAATGCAGTTCATACTGGTGTAGATACACATTCAGTTGTTTCTATTCGTTCTGATAATGCTAGTTCAAATGGAAATGTACTCCATGTGCAAGGCGATGGAACTGGCAATCTACTTACTTTAAGCAAAGATGGTTCGGATAATGCTAGTTCAAATGGAAATGTACTCCATGTGCAAGGCGATGGAACTGGCAATCTACTTACTTTAAGCAAAGATGGTTCGGATAAACTAACTGTTACTCACGAAGGTAATGTAACTATACAAAATCCAAATACTGCTGGTATTATTGATTCTCTTACATTAATAAACCCACGCAATTCAGGTTCAACTGGTGATGGCACTCAAATTAATTTTCAAAATACTACTACTTCAGCTCGCTCAGCTTTTATTAAAGGAATGTCGACTGGTACTTACGGACAAAGTAATGTTTTAGTTTTTGGTACTTCAAGTGGTGTAAATGCACCAACTGAAAAAATGAGGCTTACCTCAACTGGCTTGGGTATAGGCACAAACGCTCCTGCTTCTTCAGTTCAAATTGCAGGTGTTACTGGTCAAGACGGATTACGAGTATATAACAGAGATGGTGGTATTGGTGTATTAGTAAATCAATACGGGACTCTTCTGACTTATAATGGTTATTTAGGTACATCTTCATCAAGTATCCCTTTTTACTTTCAAACTGGTGGAACGACTAGACTCACTTTATCACATACTACAGCCACATTTGCTGGTGATATTACAGTTCCTGCTAATAAAAAAATTACTATTGGTGGTCAAATTGGAATCGGTGCTTTAAATGTTAAAATGGCTGATGGTTCTAATCAAAAAAGGACTATTAATATTGTAAATGCCGATGACCAAGGTTGGGCATTTGGAACTGTTACAGAATCAAACAGAGTAAATTTTGTATTATCAAAAGAATATGGTGATAATAGTTGGAGTGATGCTTTAAAAGTATATAACGCTGATGGAAAATTTGAATTTCTAGGTAGCGGTGGAGCTACATTTGCAGGTGATGTCGTTTTAAACGGAGCAACTAAAGGAATTGATTTTTCGGGTAGTGGTAAACACATTATTAGTGGTTCAGGTTCAGGTTCATATATTGAAATTAACAATGTCGGTCAAATTACTCCCAACGGTAATAATAGTTTTAGCTTAGGAACTTCTAGTAATAGATGGTCTAATACACATACTCAATTATTAAATGTAGGTGGTCAGACTGTTATGACTGGCACTTTAAAGTTATCAAATACTTCAACTGCTCCAACTAACGGAGAAAGTTTACCTCCTGCACTTGAATTTATTGGAAGAGGTTGGGATAGCAATAGTGGTAGTGACCTTATTATGGGTAAAATTCATCTTGGTGGAGACTATGGTGAATATGGTTCAGGAGCAACACAGGCTTGGCTAGGATTTTCTGTGCAAGGTTCAGGTGGTCTAGGCTCAGAGCCTGAAACCTTAATTGAGGGATTGAGAGTCCTCGCTGATGGTGGAGTCGTAGCTAACAAAAAATTTAATGTAGGAACTCATAATTCAAACTCTCATAGGTTAGTTATAGAATCCATGCACGCTACTGTTCCTTATGCACCAATCGTAGCAGGAAGTGCTGATAATAACCAAGCAGTTGGTTTTCAGTTTGTCACTAGAAATAGCAATGGTGATGAAAACAATAAAATGTACCTTACTTCAACTGGTTTAGCTATTGGAACAATACCAACACACAACCTAAATGTCTATAATGGTAGTGGTGTATCAAGCATGACAGTTGGTAAATATGCTTCAGGGAAAACAGTTGGGGTAATTGGAACAAGTGCAGATACTTCAGGTTATTTTCAAATACAATCTTATGCTAGTCAAGGCAGTTCATTTGGTAATATAGTATTAAATGCTCAAGGAGGAAACATAGGCATCGGAGTTGCTTCTCCAGCATCTTCAATTCATGCAAAATCATCGGCTTCAACACTCGGTACATTAGAAAGGTCTACGTCAGGTAATGTTTTATTAGAGTGGAAGAATACTGGCGATTCATGGTATGCTGGAATAGATAGCAGTCAGAATTTTAAGATTAGTCAAAATGGAGATATAGCTTCAGGTACTGAATTTAAACTAGAGGATGAAACTGGAAACGCCACATTTGGTGGTGATTTAATAGTGGATGCAAAACAAATAAGAGGGGGATTTGGAGCTGAAACTACTAGTGGAACTGCTGATTGGAATCATGTAACAAATGCACGAAGTGGTAACGGATATACTCTTTTATTAGGTTCTGCTACAAATGGACCGACTGGAAATACATATTATCACACTCTAGGTTTTGAGTATGGGGTAAAAAATGGTGGAGGCAATCTTACTCAAATTGGTATTCCTTATACAGGTGCAGGAATTGTTTATCGTTCTAGATATAGTGGTTCTTGGTCTGCTTATAAAAAAGTTTTAGATAATGAAACATATAGTGATTATGCAGTTCCGAAAACTGGAGGCACATTTACTGGTGGAGTAACTATTGCTAGTGGTGGTAGTACAGACAATTTATATTTAGCAAATACAAGCTACGGTCTAAAGATAACTAATAGCACAGGCGTAATTGATTTTGTTTCTAACAATTCAACTAGAATGTCTATAGCTAATGGTGGTGGTGTTAGTTTTGTTAGCAATGCAACATTTTTTAGTTCTGCTACGATTAGAAGTGTAGTTACAACAGGTGATAAAATATTAATAGGTCATAGCGGTGTTACATCTACTGGTAGTTACAATAAAATGGAACTTGAGTATACTGGTTATAACTCAGGTAACCCTAGGCTTTACATAACGCCTGATACAAATCCTGGAAGTGGTGTTCTTTATTCCTATGTTCATATAAGAAGTAAAACTGGCGGTTCAGGTGCTAATAAAATGGGGTTAATTGTTGATGGTCAGCAAGTAATTGGCAATACAACTCCTTATTATAATTTAGATATTGTTTCTGAAGGTGTAGCTACAGGATTAAGGTTACACAGAAAAAATTCAAGCAATAATACTACTACTCCTATTGGTATCGGGTTTAGTCACAGAGGCGATGGTGCAAACTCTTCAGGTAGCGACACAAGAGCAGGTATTTACAGTCATTATAATGGTGAAATTTACATAGCTAATAGAGCTGCTACTTCGATAGGAACTTCACCTTATCAGTACAGAACTTTATTAATAAACGGTTCAGGTACTTCTACTTTTATAAACTCAGCAGGAACAACTGTTGAATTAGCAACATCTTCAAATGGTGCTTATGCTATTCGTTCTGCATCTCCTGCAAAATTCAATGATTATTATTTTAATGGAACTTCAGGAAGTATAAAGAAAAACACTGGAGATAATTTTCTTTCTTTTGCTAGTGATTTATCAGCCACATTTGCAGGCAATATTAACGCTCAAGATATATCTGCTTATAATAAAATTACTATTGAGTCTGCCGATATATCTAGTGGCGAAGACAATGGATTGTTGTTAAGAAACACAAGCGGTGGTAGTAATCAAGATTGGCATTTGACAGCAGGGACTACTGGTGTAAGCAATAGTTATTTTACTATTAGAGATGGAACAACAAATACTAATGCTTTAATAATTAAACATTCTAGTAATAATGCTAGGTTTAATGGAAGTGTTGCAGTTCCAAGTAATCATAGTTTTAATGCTGAAAATACAAGTGGTACTGAAAAAGCAATTCTTACTTTTGACAGTTCTAATAGAACTAAAGTAGGAGATAATAGCAATAGCGGAGTTCTTATCCTTGATAGTGGTGATGCCACATTTGCAGGAGACTTGGATGCTAGTGCAGGTCAATCATTAACTGGTTGGCATACACAAGATAAGATTTGGGTTATGCCTAGTGACTTTATAGAAAACGATGATAGTAGCAACCGCAACATTGGCTTAGTAGATAACGGTGGAGAATTAAGAGTAATGTACGCTGATTTGGAAGCATATGTAAATATTCCAATTCCAAGCGGATATAAAGTAACTCATTTCAGGTTAAATGGAACTGCTAGTGTTGGTATAAATGCATCTTATAGCGATTGCACTACTGCTACTGCAACGTCTTGTCAGCCTCCTACTAGTATTTATACAAATACTGAAGTTGCTACAAACCCTAGTTCAGGTATTGAAGCAAATGATTCAACTGGTAGATATATTATCTTAAAATGGTCAGCTACTCATGTTAGCCATAGGCTTTATGGTGGGTATGTAAAAATTGCAAAGATTTAATTAAAAAAAGGAGAATGCCATGAAAGGCTATCTAGCAAAAAAAACAGCAAAGAAATGGTCTGTAGCCAAATCAAAAGTGGTAGACATTCCTGCTGTAACAGAAGTAAAAGACGAAGATGGAAAAGTAGTTAGAGCAAAAGTAGACGAGAAATCACATGATGAAATTATGCTTAGTAAAAAAGTATATGATTCTGAAACAGGTAAAGCTTTAACGGATTCTGTTATTGCAGTATCTGATGGAGAATGTGATGTGATGATTGAAAATATAGATAAGCAAATAACCGAGTTAGGTGAGCAGAAATCAGGGTGGGAAGCCTTGAAAGCTGATATTGCCAAGCTCTAAACAAAAGGAAATAACATGTCTGAAAAAGAAAAAAAAGAACAGATAGTTACAATCAATGGTAAGGACTATAAAGAATCTGACTTTGATAAAGAGCAGATTGAATTAATTAATCATGTAGCTGATTTAGATGGAAAGATAGCAAGAGCAAATTTCAATCTAAAACAAATGGAAGGCGGTAGAATTTTTCATATGGAAAAACTAGAGCTTAGTCTCGAAGATGTTTCTGATTAAAAAATTACCCAATAAAAAAACCGAACTGAGTTACATCTCATTCTTGTTAATTATCACTCTTTTTTCCTTGTGTATGGGGTGTGATTCAGGTTGGTCTATAGGTGGTCTTTATCTAAATGGTGAGGACTCTTCTTATATTGAAATAGTGTCTTCTGATAGTATCTCTCATTTATATGAAGAGATATTGAAGTTTGGTGAGGATATGTGGTGTTTTAAACATGCACAGTGGGAAGTTGTTGAGGTAAAATAATGGATGCGCAATTATTATTAGAAAGTTATATGACATTGGGAGCAACAGGTTTTTGTGTTGTTTTTTTAGGTTATATGTTAATTAACCTGGTCAAAAGTCAAAAGGCCCAGGATGGCGAATTAGAAGCAATACGAGAAAACATAAGCAAAATGTCTGAGGTAATGAGCAATAGTCAATCAATTATTCTTAAGCTAGTAGATAAAATTCAAAGAATAAATGAGCAGCAAAATGACGAGAGGAATCGAAGACATGAAAGTATAATGCAATCTCATCAAAGCTTGCTTAAAGAATTTGATGACGTAAGTGACAAAGTCTCATATTTATCAGGTAGAGTTAATGGCTCAGGGAGACCATAAATGGATAATACAGATATAAGAACTCATTTAATTAGGCATGATGAGAGACTCAGAAATATTTATTCTAGTTTAGCCAGGATAGAAAAACATTTAGAAAAATTAAATGGAAAAGTGGATCGACACGATACAGAGATTGCAAAAGTTCAGGTATACGGTGCAATCGCATTAATCGCTTTTCCAGTAGTATTTAACTTGGTAATGAGATATTTACCATAAATAAAAAAGAGGATAGGATGAAAGAAATAGTAGATGAAATGAAAACACAAGCAATAGAAGCTGCAATGCAAATGGCTGAAAGACAAGCTGCAACAATCCAAAGTGGAATTATTAATTATGTCCAGTCAGACGAGTTTGAAAACAAGTTAGCTGATTTTATGGATGAAGCAATAAACATACCTTTCGTAAAGGGGCAAAAAGAAAATGATATTTTTCATGACGTTGCCGATGTAGTTCAAAAGATTTTAGCTAACGTAATGAGCAATGTTATTAAGCTAAAGAGTTAATGGACCACAGCCAATTAAAAACTCTGATAGGTAGCACTTTAAAAACTTTAGGAAGCAAATATGCATCTAAAGAGGCTGTGAATCTAGTTTATTGGACAGGTCATGTGGAAAGTCGGTATAAATACATTAAGCAATTAGGTACTGGCCCAGCCAGGTCCTTTTGGCAGGTTGAACCTGGTATGACTGGCGCTTTAGACAACGTAGAAAATTACTTGCAATTTAGGCCCAAATTAGCCGCTAAATGTGCAGAAGCTACTATGACCTCGCCTGATGTTTGGACAAGCTCAAATCAGGATATTTGGGATAAGATTTTATTGGTCAATATGGCTGCTGGAATTGTACATTGTCGTATCAAATATTGGCGTTCACCTTTGCCTATGCCTAGTACTTTAAAGGAAGCTGCAAGAGTTTGGAAAACTGCTTATAACACTGCAGCTGGGAAAGGAACTGAAAGTAAGTTTATAGATATGGTGAGTTCGCTCACTTAGAAGAAGCCCTGTTCCTGGATTCGCTGTCCTTACGGGGCTTTTTCATTGTTTGCCCCATAAGTTTTAGATACCTTTTGCCACGATGGACCCATCGCAAGCAAGTGCAGTGAAAATCTGTAGGGTATCTATTCCTTTTCCATAAAATACCATTGAGCCAATATTGAGCCATTTATTTTCTAAGTATAACAATATATGCGATGTTATAGAAATCAATTAAAACAACAACTTTTTAGCATTTTATTGACGAGAAAATAGAATAGTATTTCTTAAAATAGGGAAGCGCTCCTCGTGAAACTGCTTCCCTGCTAAGGAAGTAACATCGTAAGGTGTTCGTGGGTTCGAATCCCACCCTCTCCGCAGTAACTCTGTCGACAATAAAGTCCCTTTTTTAGGGGCTTTTTTTGTTCCAATACCTGGTTAAGAAAATAGTCTATTTTTATCACATTGAGCCAATATTGAGCCATTTTTTTCTACATTATGGCTTGTCGAGGAGAAAATTAGGGTAGAGAGGGAAGTGTAAAACTACGGGGTATAGCATGCAATATTACTGTATTACATGCTATGTTATTTCATTGATTATTATGTATTTATAAACTTGATTTTAGTTGTAGATGTCATATCTGTAAAATTATACAAAACGCTCAGTACAGCAAGTAATTCCGAGCCATCTTTTCGATAATAGCAAGTATTGTAAACCTGTAGCTGACTGGCTATGTTGTATTTCATGGCATACTCAAAGTGAGCGACACATGCTTCAACGCTTGAAACTTTATTATCTGTTTTTTCAAAATTAATCAACATCGGCATCGCCTTTCCATCTTGGAGGAAGGCCCTTTGTTCCTCTGTGGACATATTTCCTCTGTTCGTCATCATTCTATGATTAATTGTCCAGTATTTTTCAGCCTCACTTCGAGTGTAACCTAGCCTTTGATAAAAATCTTGGTAGTTTTCCATGTCATAAGTTTTAAAACTAGTGCAACTACTATCAGAATATTGTTGTTTAGTTTTAAAATCATATAAAATATCATTCCATAATGGATAACTACCTTTAGGAATATTAATTAATTTCTTTTCTAATGCTAATATTTTATTCGCTTGAGATTCTATTTTTTCTTTTGCTAACTGCATTGCAAATTCATGCATACTTGTATCTTCCTTTTCTTCGGGTCCGCTGTCCTTAGATGTTTTATTTTCTAGTTGCTGGAGTTTCTGATATATCGAGGCTCCAGGAACCATTTTATTTGATTCATATTTATAGACCGCACCCAGGCTAATACCTAAGTACTTGGCTAAATCTGTTTGAGTCATTCGATTAAGTTGCCTTGTTTGCTTAATCCAATCTGCTATTTCTTTCCCCATATTAAAACCCTATCTATACTTTTTTTATGTTATTTGTTATCATTTGATATCATAACTTAACTAATAATGTATTGCTATGCCATAGTATAATGATATTAATTATTGACACTATTGTATTAATTAAATAAGATATGCCAGTGATTGAATGATAATAATTAACACTTTAGTATAAACAAACACATGGAAATAAAATGAAATCAAGCAAACAACCACAATTCTATTCTATCAAGCAATGTGCCGAGATGTTGTCTGTGGACTACAGGTTTATCTATGATAGAGTAAACAACCAGGAGATACCCAGTCTTAGGCTTTCTAAAAATGTCATAAGAATTAAAGTTAGTGATTTTAACGAATGGCTTGGAAATAAGAAGTCTACTAATGATTAAAATGCCTTATAGAGTTAGAAGGTTTAATACAACTTCGGGCAGATACTATGGGCCTGATGATTTAGACCTTTACAATTCGGTTGTAAACCCACTTAAGCCTTCCTGGACGAATATAGCCAGTATCGAATCAAGCCCAGGATTAGATGAATATTTTAAAAATAATGGAAGGTGGTCAAATATACTTGGTCCGACCACTGCTATTATAGGAACTATTACACATGATTTTGTAGATGATTTAAATCATGGCTTAACAGTAACAACTGATGACATTATTGAGAGGCTAGAAAACTACCAGGATATACGTTGGAGACTTGTGTATCATAACAAATTTCAAGCAGTTGAGGTAATCAAAAAGCAATTAACAAACTATACTTTATGGTATGATGACTTTCAACCCGACATAGTTGGTAGTGAAATCATGCTTTGGCATGAAAATGTCGAATTTGCAGGTACTTGCGACTTGCTTTTAAAAACATATAGTAAGCAGCATGATAAAGAAATATACATGGTCGCAGATTTAAAAACTGGTAATGAGATGGATAAGCACTTTACTCAGTGTATGGCTTATGCAGTCCTAATTGAACAAATATTTAAAATAAAAGTTAGTGCGCTAGGAATTCTTTATTGCCAAGGAAGAAATAAAGGCGATATAAAGCCAGGAAAATTAAAAACAAAAATGATACGAAATAAAAGTGGCAGCATAAATAACAATGCAACATTGTTATCTAAGAAAGTCACATCCCTTGTCGATTTATTCAAATCAAACATTAAATATGAGCAGCCCAAGATGAAAAAAAGACTGCAAAATAAATTTCAATTAAAAATAAACAAAAAGGAAGAAAAAGGTAATGAATGACAATAAAGCAAAATACAAATACACTAAGGTCATGACTGGTCGTAGTTGGGTTAATGAAAACAAATCAACTGATAGTGACCCCGACATGACTGGTAACATGGTTTCAGTGCGAAACTTAGAAAAAGCAGATGGTGACTATACTCAGCTAAAAGAAGAAGATAAGTACGCTGTTTCTGTTTGGAAGAATGTAGACAAAAAGACGGGTAAGGCATATATATCATTTGCAGTATCTGAAAAAAAGTCACTTTCAGGCGGTAATGATGACGAGCTGCCTTTTTAATTAATGATTAAAACATTCGATATAATATTTGACGAGTATTTTGAAGAATCTGAACCAATCCTTTACGAATATATTGATGAAAATGAATACACTGCTCTTCCAGGAGAAGATGAACTGGTAACTCATTTAATGGAGTCAAAGGATTATAGTATAAGAATGGCAAAAGCCTTAGTTGAAGTCTTTATCGAAAATTATGATAAATAGCCCTTTCACTCCGCATCGTGTAATTTGCTATTTATTACAGGTAGGTCAGTCATTTCCTTGTTTTTTGACTGGCCTACTGATTCCACAAACCAAACCAAACCAAACACATGCCAAAAATAAATTTAGATTTAACTGCAGCGCAGATTGAAGAATTAATTAAGCAATTGCGATATGGCAAGTACACTGCCGAGTCTTTTGATATTGACCTTTTAAGAGGCTTAAACGGTGAAGTCGAAGCTTTAGATGTCTTAACAGGTAAACTAGAGGTTAAGACTGATTTTATGGCCCACAAGACTGGTAACCTGGCTATTGAGATTGAATGCAATGGTAAGCCTAGCGGTATCCAAACATCAACTGCTAACTGGTGGTTGTTCAACATTAACTATCCTGATGGTAAACCCGTTTTGCTTATCATGACCTTGAGTCGACTTCGCAAACTTGTTACCAGGTATCTCCATAAGAATAAGTTTATCATGGGGGGCGATTACAATAAGTCTAAGTTAGTATTAATACCTGTCCAGGATGTGATAGATGGCTAAGAGTACAAAAGGATTTGTATATCTTTGGAGAGATATAGTTGAATCACCTTTATGGGATAATGGAAAGCCTTTTAGTGAAGGCCAGGCATGGATGCAATTTATTATGTGGGCTGAATATAAACAGAACACTACTCAATTAGTCAGCGGTCAAATGATTTCATTGCAGCCAGGCGAATTTATGATGACCCAAAGAAAAATAGCCCAATCTCTTAATTGGTCATATTCAGCGGTAAATAGATTTTTAAAGAAATTAATAGCCTTGAATCAAATACGAATCAATTCTGAATCAAAAATGACTCGTGTAAACCTTGTTAATTATAGGGATAAACAGTTTACTGAATCAAAAACGAATCAAGATAAAGTAATAAGTGAATCAACTGCCGAAAACCCTAATAATAGTAATAGTTATTATAATAATTATAATATTATAAATAATAATAATAAAAGCAATAATAAAAAGAATAATAAAGATAATAATTATAATAACCCCGATAGTCCCATGTTAAAAGTTGGGGTTGTTCAAAGTAGTAGTTTAACAGAAAAGCAAGCATCTTTTAAAAGTAAACCTAGAGATGTTGAAATGGTCATTGACTATTTTAAAAAACAAAAGATTGAAGAGCCTATTTCTAATGGCTCTGAATTCTTTGCTTATTACGATTCAATAGGTTGGTATCGTGGTAAGTCTAAAATTAAAGATTGGAAGAAATGTGTAGTCACCTGGAAGAAGAATATTAACAACTTCTCTAATCAAACACCAAACAGGTCACCAGGAAAATTTATGGATCAGTTCAAGAAATCTGCAGCAGGCGGTTTTATTGCATACTGCTCAAAAGATAAACACGGGTCTATTTGTGGTAACCAGGAATTCCCGAAAGATGCTAAAGCTATCTACCAGGGAAGCCATTGTTGTAAGTCAAGCTACTTGCCGAACAGACCTAAAAAGGAACAGATATATGAAGAAAGTAAAAGACCCCAAAATGGTCAAACAGGGTCGCAGAAATCGACAACGAGGGGCAGAACTACAGAGAGAGGTAGTGAATTGTTTCAAAGCATCCTCGATAACAGCGCACAACAGAGATAGAGGAGGTGCAAATCATGAAAAAGGTGATATTGAAGTTATGGGTATGTGGCTGGGTTGTAAAAGACGTACTAGCATACCACGGTGGCTTCTTCCTGAAAAAACTGAAATCGGTGTGGTTAGTCGTGGCGACAGAATGGAAGCTATATTATCGCTACCACTCAAACCGATGGTTAGATTAATTAGTGAAGCCGCAGAGAAGGGCATTGATGTCAGACAAATCTTCGAAGGGCATAGGTTGGGTGATGGAGCAGTTGTTAAAGCAAAAGAAGAGTCGGGTTAGCTATAAAAAGTCTTTGAACTATGCGAATGAAAAGCCAATTAGGGTATGTACTAATTGTAATGTTTCCTGGCAGAAGGTTAACAAACCCCCCTTTGTTGAGTACTATTCTGATTTTCCTACAAGAAAACTACCAAGGTTAAGATGTCCGAAGTGTTAAGCACCCAAACAAAGGGAAAAAGCGCTGAATACCTGGTTGTTTCTGATTTATTGAGAAGAGACATCGAGGTTTACTTACCTGCCAGCGATGAGGTAAATACCGATTTGGTGATTTATAGACCAGGTGGTTTTAAACGAATACAAATTAAAGCAGTGGGAGTACACAAAAATGAAACTTCCATTGAGGTTAGAATGAGGGATTTTAAGAAAAATGACCACATTGATTATGTGGCTATTGTTCACTGGCAAAGACAGATTATTGCTTACTACCCTTACAACCAGGAAAAAACAATTACGTTAGCACTGAAATCTGCTAAAAATAACCAGGAGCATTCAAGAAAATGGTTCTATTCATATGAGGAGTTAGTGTAGTGGAAGACAATATAATAACAAAAAAGTACCAGTCGCAGGATCGGTACATGAGCAAAAGAGCAATAGTACAATTTTATAAAAAATTAGCCGAGAAGGGAAAGTTTATAGAAAATGGTGCAGCATGGCAAAGGTTACGAAAGCTTGAAATGGATTACTATTATTCTACAAAACGAACCAGGAGACCTGAATGAAAATTAAAGATTATAATACACTCATTACTGCTTTTAGAGCCGATGGTGATGCTATGGCAAATGGTAAGAGAGTTGAGTATACTGAGAGCCAAGGAGACAAGGACGTTCATGCTAATTTTAAGGCAATTGCAAAAAGCCTAGATTTAGACCCAAAAATTGTGATTGGTGTTTACCTGCAAAAGCATACCAGTTCTATTTTTAATTATATAAAGAAAGGGAAGACTTATAGCAACGAATCAATTGGTGGTCGTATCACTGATGCAATACAATATTTAGAGTTGTTATATGCCTTAATACAGGATAGAAAGGAATGAGTATAGCATCATACTTTCTTTTAAGTTTGATTGCTTTTATTTGGGTGGGCATGTTGGCTAGTGTCATTTACCTGGAGAAGCGCCAGGAAGAAATATACATGAATGAAGAAAAGAGAAGAAGGTTTCTAAATAATAGATAAAAAAAAGCCCCAGTTAAGGGGCTTTATCTTTACAAGAAGAAATCTCTTACTCATTGCCAAAATAATCAGGATTAAACCTACATAAATAATTATTTCTTCCAACCATAGCGCTGAAGACCTCTTCTTTTACAACTCCATGGTTCTCATCTAAAAAATAATCATAACATTTATAAAAGCCTTCAGTCACTTTTTCAACTGTTATACCATTCTTCTTTAAGTTCCTTAAGATTTGTTGTGTCACTTTTTTTTCCAATACTCTTGCTTCCATTTAAGCATCCTCCTCTAATTCATAATGTTTGGCTAGGTTTGATGTAATTGCATCTAAGTTCTTTGTGATAAACTGGTCTAATGCTTGGCCTAATAACTTCCTGGGCGTAACATTAATCGACTTTGCATACAAACTGAATGCGCTCCACTTCGACTCAACTGAATCCATTTCAATTCTAACTGTTTTCACATTTTTTATTCTTGTTTCTAATTTAACTACCATAATCGCTATCCTTTTTTACTTACGTTTGTTTAGTACAGAAGCAACACTTTGTTGTTCTGACTTGATTTGATTTCTAATATATATCTTTTGAGTTTCATCATTACAATGTCCCAAAGACCTTTGTATCTGTTCCTTAGTAAGACCACATTCAGCCAGGTAAGTAGCTAAGGAATGGCGTAAGCAATATTGAGTTAGCTTGCGACCTTCTTGCTTTTGAATTCCTAACTTTTTACATGTTTCCTGGAATGATTTATTGGCGTTATCCCTGGCTTTTTTACTACCATTAAGATTGTAGATTGCATCACCCAATGATAAAAGCCTTTTTGACATCGTAATCCCTGTATATTCGCCACTTTTTTGCCTGGTGGTCACTATGATACCATCTTTATAATCTTTGGCCTTATCTAGCTTATTTGCATCTACTGGTGCCATAGCGGTATCAAGCATAATTGACCATAGGTACCTGCAATAATCATTGGGTGCATTGTCAACAATTTTTTCAGCTTGATGACGTTCTAATACCTGGTAAGGTGTTTTGCCTGATGAGGCTTTAAGAAGTTCTACCTTTTTCAGATAATAGTTCTTTTTAATGTATTCATTATCATGAAGCCAGGTGTAAAACGGGTTTAGTATTTTATGACGATCCGCAACCGTGCTGGCTTTAATACCTTTCTTATATTCATTTGAATAGAATGCATTAATACCATTGGCATCAATTTTTAATAAGTCGATGCTGCATGAGTTACTTACTGAATCTCCAAGCCAATCGGATTCCTTACCAAAAAATTCAATGAAGTGTTTCCAATTATGAATCTTGGTTAAGAAGGTTTTGTTGATATGTTGCTTGGCATCTTTGTAGATAGGGAAAACATCCTTTAGCAGGACTTGCTTCACTTCAGGCTTACCTGGGTTAGATACCTGGGTTACTGGTTGTATTCCAAGCTTTAAGAGGGATGCCTGCTTGCGAGCATCCTTGTAGGCCTGGCGTATTTCCTGAGATGTATCTATGTTGTCATTCCCCAGGTAAAAATATTGTACAGGCTGACCTTTAAGTCTTATCCGATAACGATACAATGTACCTTGCTTGGTTTTGTCTTTTTGTATGTTAGGTAGTTTTAAAGATATACTCATTAGTCAACCTTGTTAAGTTTATTGCACAATTCTTGTGCATCTTGTTTTTTGGTAAAATCATAAGACATCGTTCTTTCATTCTTATTATCTGTGCCATCATAAGGCTTACCATCAGATACTTGATACTCTTTCTGATTTCCATCTTCTGTTGTACCTTCTACTATTATCCATTCATACTCTTCTGTTTTGAATCCAATATTTAGATATTTCTTTCTGTAAGAGTCTAACATTATACCTAACGATTTATTATCTTCTTTAAGTTCTTGAATTACCTGGTGTAATCTCCTTATCTCATTTCTTGCTGCATCATTGTTCATTTCGCTGTCCTTGTTTACGTTATTGATTTCCATAGACACCCCAGTCTCCTGGGGCGTTTCGACCAGGAATCACCTGGTACTCATCGGTATGGTTATTTAGCCTTCACAGTCAATATATTGTTCCCAACTGCGATAACCAGTCCTACAGTATAAAACTGATTCAAGAGTCTCATCTGAACTGCCATTAATGGATGTTACCAGGCACAGTTCTTCTTCTGTTGCAAAACCATATTCTACTAGATTTTCCCAAAGTTCGTTGAATGATTTATCCATGTTATTTGCCCTCCTTAGTTAAACTCTTTATCGTATCATCGCATAGTTCAAGATTAAGACTTAGTATTGCATCAGCATCTGTATCCTCTGCCACCTTTACCAATTGATTTTGAACTTTGGCTCTTTCTTTTTTTACAAGCTCTATAAGTAACTCTGCTTGTCGTGGGTCTTTTATTGTTAAGTTTTTCACGTTCGCTATCCTTAATTAAGTGGGTTATGGTTTAGTTCTTGTGGTGACAGATAACCATTTGCGATATTGCTAATACCCTCCTGGCTATAATCCTCTTCTAAGAATTCTGCAAAGTTCTTATTCTCAAATGCTAAGTTATAATTTTCTTCCCTTAATGATTCTATTTCTAACTGCATCTTTATTTTCTCATGTGTTTCTGAATACAATTTTGCATCTTTATATCTTTTGAAAGTTGCTAGTAATTGTGTTGAGAAAACTTCGCCTGTTACCTGGTTTCTTACTACAATCCGATATACAACATATACCCTCTTTGATTGCTCATCATATTCTTTAGCAATGAAATTTTCTTGCTCAGGGAATACCATGTTTGGGATGCCATTGCTCTTAAGATGGGCTTTGATTTCTGAGAGTGATTCGTTTCCTGTTAGTCTTTTCATGTTCGCTATCCTTATTGATTATTAATTGATTGATGGCTAATGTTACAGTGCTACATACTATGATGCAATAGAATTAATACAATTGTACTAATTAATTAATAGTTTGATGCTATTACTCCTATATATATACTCAATCGATTTTTTTAATTAAACAGTAGTAAAACAGCGAGTTATTATGCCATCTCCGAAATGGGTTAAAGGTCAGTCAGGTAATCTTAAAGGCAGACCAAAAACGTCAGTAAAAGACCTGGTCAAGTCACATCCACAAGCACATGAATTAGTTCAAAAGTTATTTAATGTTGCAATGAATGATGAAGATAAACGACAAATTTCAGCCTGGAGAATTCTATTACCTAAGATGGTTCCCGATTTAAAATCAGCCACATTAGAAGTGGAACAGAAAGGTATAACTGGAGTGATTGTGTTACCTCAGAAAGTACCGCTTGATAGTACCAGCGCACAGAGTGAGAGCGAAACTTTTTCAGTCCCCGTATCGGTTGAGGATGTCCAGGTCAATGAGGGTTAATGGCTCAATAATGGCTCAATATGTGCATCTCTCCTCGGTAAGCACTTCCTTCATGAGGATGTACTGCCTTCAATCGTCCAAAAATAAGGTATTGATTAAAGCCAAAAAAAAAAGAGGGGGGGGCATCCCATTAGTCGGGTCCCATCCAAGACTTAAACCATAGTGACTCCTAGACAGAATATGAAAAAACTTTTTATACCCCTGGTGCGCATTGTGGTAAAATATTTAAATCCTAACGACTGCACAAACATGACATTTTATCCAGGTAACTGGTCCACATCTAACAATAAGAAGGTAAAATATGAATTTAGAACATTTAGACGATGAGACTATAGTGTTAGAACCTCGCACATTAGACTCTGCTATTGTGTCTATTGACATGAGGAGTGATAGGTTGATATATGATTATGATTTACTCATAGAAGCTTTTATGAGAGATAATGACTGGGATATATCTACTGCTGCAGAGTGGGTTGATTACAATGTATGTGGGTCTTATGTTGAAAATGGGCCAATTATATCATATAGTATGATAGTTGATGATGAGATGGATGAGCTAATGAGACTCCTTTAATGTTTGAACCTTGTCCTCATACTATTAGAAAAACATGTCCTTTTGCATGTAGTAGCACCTATAATCCCGACAAACAACGGGGGGGTGTCACTACTAAAATATTTTGCGGAATTGCAACAGGGCCTGATAATAGGGTATCCAAATTAGATAAGTGCTGGAAAGATATGTCAGCATCAGCTAAAAAGAAACATAGGGATAACTATAACTGGGCTGCATATAGATGATTGTACATTGGGAGCCGCACCCTAGACAGTCGTTTGCATTAGCTCGCCAGGAATTTGAAATTGCATTTGGTGGCGCACGGGGTGGTGGAAAGTCCAGTTGTCTTATGGCATGGATGGTAGACCCTGAATATTTAAATAACCCACAATTTAGAGGCTTAATTATTCGTAGGAACTATGATGATTTAAGGGATTATATCGATAGGGCTAGTCAAATGTATCGCCATTTAGAGGTTGAGGTGGTGGGTAACCCAGCAGAATTTAGATTTCCGACTGGTGCTATTATCAGAACGGGGCATCTTATGGATAAGCAAGCCTATCAAAAGTATCAGGGTCATGAATACCAAAAAATAGGTATTGAGGAAGCTACTTTGATACATGATGAAGAGGATTATTTAAAGTTAATCTCCAGTTGTCGAAGCACTGTAGGTCTGGCACCGCAAGTATTTTTAACATGTAACCCAGGTGGTCCTGGCCATAGTTGGTTTAAAAAACGGTTTGTTGACAATCCCAGGGAAAAAACCTTTTACGATCCAGTAACGAGCAGGACAAGAATTTTTATTCCTAGTAAAATACATGATAACCCAAAATTAATGGAAGAAGACCCTGGTTATTTTGAAATGTTAAAAGGTTTACCTGATGAATTAAGAAGGGCCTGGTTAGATGGTGACTGGGATGTTTACTATGGTCAATATTTCTCACAATGGCGCTATGATGTACATGTTTGCGAACCTTTTCATATACCAAGTAATTGGTATAGGTATAGAGGAATTGATTATGGGTACAAAGCACCATTTGCAGTGGTTTGGTATGCAGTGGACCCAAATAAAAATGTTTATTTATATAGGGATTATTATGTTGCTGAAATGGAATTATCGGGACATATAGAAGCAATTAATGCATTAAGCAAAGGTGAAGAGTATAGGGCGACATTGGGTGACCCTAGTATGTGGATTCGAAATCCTCAAAATATGAATAAGTCCGATGGGGTGGCTGGTAGTCATATGGCCATAGCTGATATTATGAGGAAGGGTGGTATTCCTATGATAAAAGCGAACAATAACAGGCTATCAGGTTGGAACCTATTGCGAGAGTACTTAAAATGGGATGATGAGACTCCTCCAAAGCTCCATATCTTTCATACATGTAATAAGTTTATTGAAACTTTACCGATGCTGGTACATGATTTGCGAAGACCTGAAGACCTGGACACGAGAGGGCCTGACCATCTTGCGGATGCTGCCAGGTACGGTTTATTTCATATTGGAAACCCTAAATCAGACGAAGCAAAACCATGGATAACGAGACTGATGCAGAAGTTCGAAGCGAACAAGACGGACATCCCAGGTCTGAGGTAGTGATAGAGAGATACGATATGGAAAGCGGCTTGTGGCATAGAATACATTTAGAAGAGGATGATAAAGATTTATTAGCTGAAAACGGTCAGGAATTCAAAGATGCTTACATTGAAATTGTTGTAACGATGTCTGAAATGGTAATAACTGGCGAACATACACGGGTAACACAATAATGGCAAAATACCAAGCTGTTGGAAAAGAATTAGAGTTAATTAAACGTATTAAGACTATGGTCGATATGGCTAAGAAGTCTCGTAAGAAAGCCACAGATTCATGGAGAGAAGCGGAAAAGCTATATATGGGGGAACATTGGTCAGGAATGAATATGCCTGAATACAAAAACCAATTAACCCTGGATTTAATAGCAAATGTTATTGATACACAAATACCAATTATGTCTTCTAAGCCACCCAAGATTGATGTTATTCCAGTAGGTTCAGATGATGAGTCTCGATTTACTGCAAATGTGTTACAGGGCCAACTAGATGATTTATGGTACATGAGGGATATGGCAACGCTTGTACCTGAATGGCTTACTGATTATTTAGTATATGGAACTGGTATTGTGAAATTAGGTTGGAGCGAATTTGATGATTTGCCTGATTGTGATATTGTAGACCCGTTTTCATTCTATGTGAATCCAAGTGCAACTAAAATGGAAAATGCACAATATGTAATTCATATGGCTCCGAGACCACTATACGAAATAAAAGAATTGTTCCCCGAAAAAGGCAAGCTTGTAGAGTCAATGGGGAGATTAGACCAATATGAAGCGCTTAAAATAACAGATGTTAAGCAAGGGAATAAAGACCTAGTCCAAGTAACCGACACTCAGGGGCAAGAGACTAATTACTTTGAAGGCGAATCTGAAGCCATGGAAAACTTGGAAGACCGTGCGCTGCTAATAGAGGTATGGATGAGGGATGGCTCGAAAGAGTACACAAATGAATCCGATAAAGTTGGCAAACTGAAATACCCAGGCGGCATACGAAAGGTCTGCATGGCTGACAACGTCATACTTTACGATGGGCCTAGTAGATTCCAATTCTTGGACAAAATGAACAGGTGTTCATACCCTTTCCCATTTGTTGTTATGAAAAATGGTGGAAGCGCTCATAGCTTTTGGGGAAAACCCGAACCAAAACGACTAAAAAGTCTAAACCTTTCATTGGATCGTATCGCTAGTCAGGTAATGGATAACATCCATCTAATGGCAAATCCTATGTGGATAGTTGATGAAACCGCAGATGTTTCTGACCAAATCAATAATAAACCTGGCTCAGTCATAAGAAAAAGAGGACCAGGCTCAGTAAACATGGCTCAACCCAGTAGTATGCCTGGTTATGTCTTTAATTTTTATAGTTTATTAATGGATATGTTTGAAACAGTGTCAGGCGTAAATAAAGCGACCATGGGTAAGCAAGAACCTAATGTTACAAGTGGAGTTCAGGCGCAAGTCTATCGTTCTGCAGCTACAAGTAAAATTGATTTTAAAGCTCGGCAGCTAGATTCTGCAATGCAGATACTAGGTCAGATGTGGATAGCGATGATTAAGAACATGGGTACGGAAATGCATACACTGGAATTAAAAGACAAAGATTTTAATGCTGCACAGGTGGATTATATCGGTACTGAATTTCAAGATACAGATATGATGGTCCGTGCGAGGGTTGGTTCTATGTTGCCTGACAATAGGGCATACATAGAGGAAAAAATGTTATCCTTGGTGCAAATGGGTTTAATTCAAGACCCTGAATATATTTTAGAGCATATGCAGCTTCCTGGGGTAGAAAGATTAATAGCAAAAATGAGAGAAGCAAAAGAAGCTCAACAAGGAAGTCCTCAAGATTTTGAAGGAATGTCGGAAGACGAAATATTCCAACAACTACAACAGAACCCACAAATGGCACAACAGATGCAAGGGAATAAAGAATGAACAATTATAAAAAGTCCTTAAAAAAGACATTATTGAAAAAACCCGATTCAATAAAACCAAAGATGTTAGTTAAGAGTGTAATGAAAAGTGATACATTAAAAGTCAAAAAGCTGAAACCATCAATGTTAAAAAAGAAAAAGAGGGTAAAGGTGAAAGGTGCAGCTGGTGTTGCTAATCGTTTAAAAAGAATGAAAGCAGGAACTCTTTCAACATCCCCATCTAAATAATAATGAAAAAAAATAAAAAGCACGGAAATAAAGCACATCCAAAAAAGTCTAAAGACTATAGAAAGGTTCCTTACACTAGGAATGTTTTATATAAAGGAAAACTCAAAGAGGCTTTACCTGGTAGAATGACTTTAGATAAAGGCACTATGAGAATTGGTTTGGCAGATGAGCCTTCACCAACTCATAAGGTTACAAAGAAAAGAAAAATTAAGATACCCTTTACAAAGAAAAATTTAATTACTCGGACTACCGATGAAAGTACTGTTATTGACCCGAATCGTAAAAAAGGTAAATACACCAAGCGGACTACGACTAAAATTCTAAATAGGAAAGCAAAAACAAAAAAGAAAGAAAGTACAAACCCGTATAAGGTTGGAAACAAGTATTCTAAAATGAGCAAGGCTTACAAGAAGGCCTTAGAAAACCAAAAGAAGGCAAAAAAGAAAAGGCTAAAAAAAGGTGAGTGATGCCTGGACAAAAAAAGAAGGTCAATCTAAAAGCGGTGGTCTAAATGCTAAAGGAAGAGCCAGTTATAATAAAAAAACTGGGGGTAACCTTAAAGCACCAGTAACAAAGAAAAACCCGAAAGGTAAGGCAAAGTCTAGGCGATCCAGCTTTTGTGCCAGGATGTGCGGCATGAAAAAAAGATTAACTGGTGCTAAAACAGCCAATGACCCTAATAGTAGAATCAATTTATCATTAAAGAAGTGGAGATGTAAGTGTGGCTAAGAAAGGATTATGGTATAACATAAATCAAAAAAAGAAGAAAGGAACTAGCAACTCTAAGAAGAATTCTACTATAAGCGATACAGCCTATGCTGAAATGAAAAAAGGATTTCCGAACAGCAAAAAGAATAAAAAGAAAAAGGCTTATAAAAAATCTTTGAAAAAGAATTTAGCATAATAGTCCAAACAGGTTGGATGCTATGGACAATCCATCAAAATTATATCAAAGCAGGAGACTAAATGTCAGAAGAAATACAGACCTCGTATAGTGGGGTAACATTGTCACAGGGTGAACTAGATTCTATTGTAGAGAATTCACCTGCAGAGACTGCACAAGATTTAGGCGAGCAACAGGCCCAAGAGCAGGAAAGTCAAGAGATTGACCAATCAGAAAGTTCTGTAACTGAAGAATCCGAAGACTCTCAAGAGATTTATGACTTGGAAGTGAATGGTGAAACATACGATATGGAAACTATTCAAAATGCATTAGATGCATTCCAAAATAAAGCAGAGTGGCAAAAATCGAATACAGAAAAAGCACAGACAATAAGCGCTGAACGTAAAGCATTTGATGCAGAGCGACAAGTGTGGTCTGAGCTAAGAAGTAATGATGATGCTATGGATGTTTTACGGGATGTATTAGATGATGACCATCCAATATTTAATACTCATGAAGTGGATAAGGCGCAAGAAAACACAAGCCAGGACACCAAAGACCTTTCAAGGGTTGAGGAGTTAGAAGAGAGGCTAAACGAGTTTGAACGGGAAAAAGAAGAACATGCATTGCAGGTTGAAGCCGACCAGCAAGTAAATGTCGACCTGGGAAAACTCAAACAATCTCATCCTGAACTGGAAGACCCTAATTTATTAAATACTGTTATTGAAACAGCAATTAATAAAGGCTTCACGGGTTACGATGGTTTAGAGGATGCATTTGTTTTAGCTCATCATCAAGCTGCTGAGAATAGTGCTTTTAAAGTAGCCACAAACAGAGCAATAAGTGCGAAAGCCGCTAAGAGCATTCCTGAAACAAAAGGACGAGTAAAAGGCCAACATACTGAGCCAATTGCAAAGTCTAATACTTACAAGGATGCCAGGGTTGAATCACTTAAAAACTACAATTTCTACGAATAATAGAATAATACACCTTAACAGGTGAATAAAAGGATAATAAAATGGCATTAAACTATGACAGCTTAACAGCTGTGACTAGAGACCGTTTCATACCTGTTCTCGTAGACAACATATTCAATTCAAACATTTTAACTTTTAAAATGTTACAGAATTCTGAACCAATAGCAAGCGGTAATAAAGTGCTGCAGCCAATTGAGTACTCCACAACAGGCTCAAAGGGTTTCTATAATGGATATGATGTATTAGATACAACTCCACAAGAGCTGTTTACTGATGCTTCATATGACTGGGTTCAGTGTCATGCTTCTATCACATATAGTGGTCGTGAAGAGGCGTTGAATAGTGGTTCTGAAAGGGTTATTGATTTAATTTCTGCAAAAGTAAAAAATGCAGAGAAATCATTAAAAGACCTATTTGGAAAACAGTTGTACTCCGATAATAATGGTAGCTCGGTAACATCCGCAGGGGCTTCCACAAGTGGTTTCTTGGGATTACAGGCAATTATTGATAATTCAACATCGATTGGTGGAATTAACAGGAGTGACTATTCCTGGTGGCAAGCAAATGAAGATACTTTTGGTAGTACTACTTTTGGAACTGTCGCAGCTAGTGCAGGTGCTAATTCCATTGGAAGAGAACTAAGAGAAATGTATGGGAAATGTAGTATTGATAACGATACTCCAAATCTCATCGTCACTACTCGTGTAATCTTTGATGCATATGAAGAATCTCTGTCTGCACAGAAGAGATTTGGTGCTTCAAGTGATACGCTAGCTGATGCTGGTTTTCAGAGTCTTAAGTACAGAAATGCTGACATTGTTGTGGACGATAATTGTCCTGCTGGTCACATGTATTTCTTAAATACTAAGTATCTGAGATTCAGACACCACGGTTCTAGGAACTTCGCTTTTCAGGGTTTTAATAAGCCCGTTAACCAAGATGCATCCGTAGCACATATCCTTTGGTTAGGTGCTTTGACTTGTTCAAACCCTAGAATGTTAGGGAAATTGACAGGCGGACCAACTGCATACTAATAGGAGATAATTATGGCTGAATGGAAAGACGTAGAATCTTACATAGTATGTCAGGGCATAACAGACGTAAGCGCTAAGGCGAAGTTGCCTATGCTTACTGTTGTTCAGGCTCAGGATAAAGCTGGCACTTTAGGTATGGGTGAATTCATCTATGCAAAAGGTGTAGCTAGTACCGCTGTTGGAAGTGTTGTTACTATTGATGAAGCAGGCATAACAGCATTAGCTGTTGCAAGTGCTGTAGGTAAAGTTGGTGTAGCAATGGCTGCAACTGTAGCAGACACCTATGGCTGGTATCAGATTAGCGGAAAGGCGGTAGCAAAAGTAGCTACTGGTTTTGTCGATGGCAAAGCATGTTTCCTAACTGCTACTGCTGGAACAATTGATGATGAAGTTGTTACTGGTGACCTTATAGATGGGATGATAGGTAGGTCCGCTGTAGGCACCCCAAGCACAGGCATGGCTCATCTTGAACTAAGCAGGCCACTCGCAGACAACGTAACAGAAACTTAATAGGTTCTGATAACTGACTAAAATGAGATACGGTAACCCCCTGGTTTTAATTAGCCAGGGGACCGTTGAAGATAAATGGCATAAATGACATCCTCAGAAATGACTAGTCTACTGGGTATTCGCCTAGAGGACACATCACAATTAAGCTTTTCAGCTGCAACAAAGATTCAAGCTCTTAATGTAGCTCAGGTTGCTGCAACTAATTTTTTACATGAAGATTATCTTACCGAGTTGGAGCATAGAGACACTATTACTGTTGATGCATCAGCTTTAGCAACTAGAGGGTATATCAACTTTGCTGATGGTACCTCCGCAAATACAACATCTGCTAATCCATTAAGAGGCAGTGTAAGAAATGTAGAAGTGAGTTACAGTGGTCCTAATTTTATATTTGCTGCAATGATACCTTTTGAAGATGTGAAGAAATTAGAAAATGCATATTTAGAACCAGGTACTGCAAATCCTATTGCATATACATTTCATAATTCATTATACATAACACCTATAGCAGGAATAGCTGGTGTTAGAGTTTATTATCTTAAAGAACCTACTGCAATAGCATCTAATGCTAATTGCACATTAAATGTTTCTCTTCATGAGATAGTGGTTGATTTAGCAGAGAGTCAATTGTGGCGATCTGACAACCAAGTTAATAGAGCGAAATCAGCATATGAATCTGCCATAAGTCAGATAAGTGTACTCAATGAGATGAGAGGTGTTAATAAACCTGAAGGAGTGGGCGCATGAAGTGGGTTGATATAATTGATAGAACATTGTTACCCTTTGAATCTAGAAAGGGACAATTGGATATAAGGGCAGGAAAATACTTAGATGAAGCGATGGAAGACTTTTCACTCTATACGAAGTGTCATGTACGAAAGTTTAATATTTATATATCAACCGACAAAACATTTATTACCTTACCTGATGACTTTGTTGAGATGGTTGACACTCCTGTTTTTCGGGGTAGGTATTTAGACCGCAGAGCTAGTAATGCATATCTCTTTAATCAAGATACAGCAACAAATAGATTTAATACAGGTACTCCACAGGAGTATTATTTAGAAGATAGAAGGTTACATTTAATACCGAGACCCTCGCAAGCTGGAGTTTTAACTCTTACTTATATTGCAGTTCCAAAATCTTTAAGGGGAAAAACAGATTTAAAGAAAGTAAGGTTTGATAATTTAGTGTCAGAATTTTTTAGACCAGGAAATGATATTAAATCAAGACCAGGAGCATCAAACACAACATCTACAACTGGTAAGATAGAGGTTGCAGAACATCATGAGCCATTAGGTGGCAGTTTAATTATATCAGGTGTAACAAATGGTTTTACAACTGATAATGAAGATTTATTTAGTGCAAATCCTGAAACTGGATATTGGGAGACATTGCATGGTTCAAGTTGGTCCAGTATAACTACCACTTGGAATAATTTAGGATTTGGTGGCATTGCCACTGTTAATGGAGTCCAATTTTCATACACTGAAGAAGAACCTGTCATTCCGAGTATATATCACTATGCATTAGTCGATTATGCAAAAGCTATGATTCATCAAGATATGGGGAATCTAAAAGCTTTTAATAACCATTATACTCTTTATGTAGCGAGTAGAGAAAAAGGAAGAACTACAAGCGCAAATTCAGATTCAGGGGGAATGACATATGTAGCCGATAGGGTTGCAAACGGTAGCATGTAGTGCTTACTAAGATAGACACATTTCAAAACGGGATAGCTACAAATGCAGACCCAGGAGACTTAGGAACTGAATATTCTTTAGTAACTCAAAACTTCTTATTAGACCAACCAGGTAGATTAGTTAAAAGACCAGGGAGAAGTGCTGCGGTAACTATAAACTCAACAAATTTTGATAATCTTATTTATTGGTCCCCAAGCAATCTGAAGATTGATGGTACTGCTGTAGATAGTAAATGGATTGGATACGATGCAACTGCAAACAAACTAAAATTTCTACCAAGTAATATTACTGGCGGTGTTACTTCTACTGATTTGGGAACGTCATACTCCTCAAACATCCCTGATGAATTTGAATTGCAAGACCATGGAATGGAATTTCGTTTTGCACCTGATAACATAAATCATAAACCAAAAATTCTACAACATATAAGTCGTAAGTTTTTTGGGGATGCTTATGATGTAGAAAGCCAGTCTACAGGATACAGGGTAGATGAATATGTATTTCAAGATGCTTATCCCATTTCTCCAACAGATACTCAACTAGCCCCTGGTACTATTGGTGTTTTAGCCTCAGCTGCAGGTATGTCAGTTACAAACAATAAAACATACAATTATAAGTTTAGCCCAGTTTATGACGGTATTCAAGAATTGCCATTAGGAGAAAGTTATATTACAAAATCTGTAACGGATGCTAATTCAGCCTTAAAAGTCCCATTTATTATTTATGCAGGTTACCTGAGTAACCCTACTGGAACAGCTCCAAATAAAACATACCCAATTAATCCTAGAATGACATCTGTTAAAGTATATCGTGAAAGCGAAAATAGCGGTACTTATTTTCATATAGGTAGTGTACCAATTAGTAGGAGTTCAGAAACAGCTATTGCTGACGAACCTGTATCTAAAAGCGCTGTATTAAATAGTAAGAAGGCTATATACTCTGATTATTTTGTATCTAACTACTCTAGCTTAATTAGTAGTACAGGAGTTTTTAGTAGTCCTAATGTTACAATAGATACTGATAATGTTACCGCAGTTCGTTGGTACTATGCACTAAGAACAAATACATCTGCAAGTAGGGGTTCTGACGATAAAAGCTACGATAAAGGTCAAGTTTTATGGATTTCTGCTGGAGCTGTAACTGGTAGTAATGGAACCACATATTCAGCTACTTTTGATAATGGACCATTAGACAGTAATCAATTCAAAGCAGACCTACAAAAAGGTTTTATAAATGTGGATGAGCGAAATGGTGCAAGTGGTCCTGGGGTATCTTTAAACGAGACAAGCCAAACATCGACAGCTCCACATTATATATTTAATGATGGTAGTACTAGTATCATTACAAAGTGGCTCTATTATGAAACCACTTCTAATAGTGGAACATTTCATGCCTTAACTCCTGCTCAAGCTGGTGTAGGGTCTCACACAGAACATCAAAATGTCTTAAATATATGTTGGCACAATAGAGGTTTGGTCTTTCCTAATATAGCTAACGACAGACGGTGGTCAAAAAACCAAGCAAATGGTTTTGTTGTTTATAACGGTGACATTACAACTGTAATTGAAGAAAGCATTGGTAAAGCTGTTAAGGTAGTTAATAATGCGCAATTCGGAAATTTAGTCCATCCATATGTAAATGTTCCAATAATTAATTTTATAGAGGGAGCATCAGGGACACCTGTAGATGCAAAAACAAAAGTAGTACTAAAATCAGGAATCGCTCACGGTTTATCTACTGGTGATAGTATTGCCATAACTGGATGTATTAGGGGCGACTTTAATGGTACGTTTACTGTGACCGTTTATAATGCCGAATTATATATAAACTATGATTATGATACAGTGGTTTTAGACCAAGATTTATTTGGTACAAATACTGTTTTTAATATTGCATCAAGTACAGCAAAGGTCAGCAGATATTTACAAAAAAGTTTTAGCACTACAACACAATTTGTTTTTATGGATACTGGATTGACTAACGGTTCACAGCAGCCATTTATAGATGAATTAAAGACAAAAGTCAATTATAAGTATAGTCAAATGATGGGGAACAGGTTGTTTGTTGGTAATGTGAAACTAGACCCTGAAGGTTTAGATGAGAACCATCCTGATTGGATTATATATAGTGAATGGGGTATGCCTGATGTATTACCAGCTGTAAACTATATTCAAATAAAAGACCAGCAGGGCGGTGAAATAGTATCTATGAATAAGATATTAGACTCATTAGTTGTGTTTATGACTAGAGGTGTTTACAGGCTTGATGTTGGATCAGGAGATAACCCAACAAACTGGTCCTTATTAGAATCTGATGAGAATAGAGGACTTGTGTCAACAAAGGGAGTAGCAAGAGTAAAAGATAGTTTATACTTTTGTTCTTCTAGTGGTATTTACAAAATAACACCTGACTTTAGGTTTACTGAAATATCAGAACCTATTAATGACGTATATCAGAATACATCAAACTTAGACAAAAGTAGGTTATTCTATGATGTAAAGAGAGATAGAATTCTCTGCAGGTTTGGTAATGAAACACAGACTATTTATGTCTTTAATGTTAAAAACTCATCCTGGTCTACGTTAAAATTTTCAGCTACACCTAGTCTTTTTTATAGCAGCAATGATGCACTAGATACATTTGGTTTCAGGCATACATCACCTGAGATAGGTGCATCTGCATTAATGATTCATGAATTGCATAGTAGTAGTCCTAGCGAATCAATGGATATTGAATACAAAACTGGCTTTATGCCGCTTACCGATATAAATAGAAAATCTATTATTAGAAGAATGAACTTGAATTATGAGTCAAGTACTGCTCTGACATGTAAGCTGTATGCAGATGGGGATGAAACCACTCTTTTAGATACTCTTACTTTTCCTGCAAATAATGTAAGTAAAGATTACCTGGTAAGTATTAAACCAGGTGGGATAAGAGCAAAAACATTACAAGTAAAGATAAATGCAAATTCAAACACAAATGTAAAAATTAACAAACTGGAAATAGAATCTGATGAGTAGAGTAAAATTTAAAGATAGATTGATTGATAAGGGTATCAGTCAATTAGTAAAGAATGTAAATCAAAAAGCCCCAATGACTAGGGTTACAACTGGATTAGTAACCCCTCAAGACATAAGTCCAGGTGAATTTGTTTTCACTTCAGTAAATGCAGGTCAAGAAGGCCCTTCCTCACCTACTAGTGACGAATCAAGGATTTACTTTAAAGATAAAGGCGGTAACACTTTCGTGTTTACTGGAACAAAGGTACAATAAATGGCTATACCAGCAGCAGTATATGGGTTAGCAATGGCAGCCCCAGGAATTATAAAAGGTGTTAAAGGTTTAATGACTAAAGCACCTCAGCAAAAAATATCCAATGATACAACATCATATTTAAACAAGTTAAGGCAGGTATCTAAAGAAGGTTTATACGGTCAAGACGTTAAGAATGAAGTTGGAACTGACTTAGCTCAAAAAACAGATATGACTAATCGCTCTATTATTAACAATGCCACAAGGACAGGTGTTGAAAATAGTGGTGTTGTAGCGCAGCAATTACTTCAGTCAGGAGGTCAAAGCACATTAGCATTGGCAAGGATGGCAAAACAAATTGCTCAAAAAAATGAGGAATCAAAGCTGCAAGCTCAGGGCCAAGCTGCTTCTGTTGGTCAATCTATAAGTGACATTAAATACCAAAATGCTTTAGCAAGACAGCAAAGAGGTGATGATATTGCTGATAGTTTTGGATCCGCAATTTCAAGTGGTGTCACTGGTTTTAATGACCAAAGAAATACAAATCTTAATTACGACATTAAAAAGACTCAACAAAATTATGACGGGGCCTCAACTGACCCAAAGTTTCTTCAGTGGTTGCAGAGTCTAGGGGCTAAACCATTATAATGTCTTATTTAAACGCTTTATTAAAAAGACAGGAAGGTGCTAGAATAGGTGACAAACAAACTGACATAGGTAAGAGTGAGTTGTCCCCCGAAAAAATGAAAGAGTATCAAGCTATGTTCGATTCATTTAGTCCTGGTCAAAAAGCAAAACTTCAAGAATTAGCAAAAAAACAATCTGCACCTACTGCTGAAGCAAAGACTAATAATCTAAGGAATGAAAATCAAGCCAAACTAGCAAGTCAGCAAGCTACGAAAGATAGAACAGTTCAGAATAAAAGAACTGATGATAATATGAAAATGCAGACAAAGTTGAAACAAAGACTTGCACAGGCAGAGATAAGAAACCGAGCAGCACAGGCAAAAGCAGATGCTGCGACCCAAAAAGAGAAAAGTAAAATAAATATACCTCTTAATGAATACTTTATGGAATTAGAAAAAGCTGGATTAGACGATTACGATAGAAGATATGACGATGGTATAAGTATAGATGCACCTGATTCATCCCTCTATCCTATTCAGAATAAAGCTTTTCTAGATAACAGAATTAGGGCCGATAAGCTTTCTCAAATGAAGGCTCAAGATAAACTTAATACTGCTCTAGAAAAAGCCATTCTAAAATATGGAGAACGGGAAGGTATACAATATCTGATAGAAAATGGAGTGCCTGAAAAAGCAGTCGAAGAGCTTCTTGGCGAAAGTCTTGAAGATATTCTTGGTGGATAGATATGGATAAAGCACAAAGAAAAAGACTTCTTGGTTATCTTAAAGAGTTAAACCAACCTGAAGAAGAAAAAGAACTGGGTTTAGTCGATGAAATACTGAAGAAAGGGGATGACCCTGAATTTGCAGTAGAGCCTGAAGATAAATTCGGTAATCCTAAGCAGCTAAAAACTATTGTCTCTCTAAGAAAGCAAGGTTTTGACAATAGCAGGATTTTCAAAGCTATGGAGATTGAGGCAGCTGAACAAGAAAGTGTAAAAACTCAACAGCCATTACCAGCCCAGGAAAGCCCTAAAGCGGAATTATTGGCTGAAGAAGATAGTATTTGGGACAACCTAACAAAGCCTTTGCATGCAATGTTTATGGGTGGTACTGGTAAAATGACTGGAGGTAACCTTTTGAGGACTTTAGGTACATCCACTCCAAAAGATAAAAAAATAGTGCATTCTAATAAGGCAGGATATGGAATCGTTCAACAAGAGAAAGTAACAAGGGAACAGGCATTAGAAAGAACATTTGATAACCCTCTATTTAAACAGGGTAGTATGATGGTTGCTAGTGGCTTAGAAGATTTTGCTAATCGCCCTGACTTGCGACAGAATAACGATATTTTTGATTATAGCTGGTATGAACCAAAATTTATTAGTAAAGCTATTGGTGGAGCAGTACCAAGTATATTACAGGTAATGGCCCCAGCAATAGCTACAACAGTAATTACAAAAAACCCAGTCGCTGGAATGGCAGTGGCAATGTCTGCTGGCTTTGGTATAGAAACTGCTGGCATGATGGAGACAGCTTTAGAGAACGGTATATCTCCAATAGATGCAAGAAATGTAGCAATGACAGTTGGTACTATTAATGCTATGTTTACAAGTATACCAGCCTATAGCTTATTTAAAAAAGTTGGTATAGGTACAAAACCTATAAATGATTTAATAATTAAGGGTTTAATTAGTAAGGGGGCTTTTGCTAAGGGAGTATCTAAAAAAGCCTTTGTCCAAGGAACTACAGAAGTTATTGAAGAGTTATTGCAGGAAAGTACAAATATCATTGCTGAAGAAACCCAGTTAGGTATTGAATCAACCGTAGAAGAAAAAATAAAAAGACTTCAGGCAGCAGGAATCGGTGGTTATGCAGTAGGTACAACATTAGGTATAGGATCAGCAGTCACCCAACAGGCAAACGAAACTAATGTTGCATTAGTGGAAGATGCTGTAAAAGAAAAACAATCCATACAAACTTTGGCAAAAGAAATTAATGATGATGCGGCAAATGATTATAAGATTGAATATGATGCAAGTAATAATGGGGTCCAGGAAATATCAGAAGATGAAATTGTAGCTAGTGGCTACGATATCGAATTAAACAAATTAGAAGTAATAAGGGAAGATGAAAATGGAAACAAATTCTACGCAGTCAAAGTTAAAGGCGAGACAGATTCTAAAGGCGGTATCAAACTCACCAGCGCAGCGGATCGAAGCACAGTTCTCGAAGAAACAGTCGAATTCAGAATTAAACAGCTCCAAAATGAAAAAGGAGCCGAAGAAAACCAACTCTTAAACAAAATCAAAACTTGGGCGAAGTCTGTCAGAAAAAAGGCTTCAGAAATGGGGTATAACGTCCGTTTTGCCGACACAGATGAAGGTAACCTTGAGTTATTTTCTGATGCGATTGTATATGGTAAAGGTGGCTTTACAGGGCTATCGGAAGATTTATCGCAAGCAATTTACATTCCTGACGATATTTCTAACGAATTTATCCAAAATATGGGAAAAATGTCTGATGGTAGAGATATTTTTGACATGTTAAAAAGTGAAGATGGTGGTTTGAAAACAAATCAAGAATTTTCCCAGGCAGTTGATGAAGATATAAAAAGTCAAATGGGTAAAGAGTCTAAGAAAACAATCCCCCCACCAAAATCAAAACCAACTGCAAAATCTAAGCTGCAGAAAAAAACCAAACAAATGGTCCCAGGTGAAAATACTAAAACACCAGCGTTTCAAAATTGGCTTGGTAAATCAGTTTTAAAAGATGAATTATTTGAACCTATAGTAATGTATCATGGGACCAACGAAAACTTTGATGAGTTCATGCCAATGACTTATATGTCATCTAGTCCTGAAGTAGGTAATTTTTATGCTAGGGACCATAGAGGTGAAAGGCAAAACCCTGGAACTAATGATGATGGGCAAGTTTATCCAGTATATGCAAGAATAGAAAATCCATTTGATTTTCATAGTGATAGAATTGATTTAGGCGAACAATTTGATTTTAATGAATTTATTTTTGAAGTCAATTCAAAACTTAAGCAGGATGGTAAAGAGTCACTAACAGAAGAACAAACACAACAAATATTTGATAATTTTTTAGGCAACAATCAACTTGAAGAATACACTCAGGGGCCTTCTAAATTCACTCCAATTGAAACTGATGAAGAAATATTAAAAAGTAGGACATTTAATGCTTTTAAATTTATAGATTTAAATCTATCTCTAGCTGATGCATTGGAATCCAGGGGTTATGATGGTATCAAGGCGAATGAATTTATCCTGGAAGAAGAAAATCCAAAAGTATATATAGCATTTGAACCTAATCAAATTAAATCAGCATTTAACCAAGGTACCTTTGACCCTAATGATGGAAACATATCTTACCAGCTAGAACCAGCAGTCATTAAGAAGGCTGTTAGTCTGTATCCAAATATTGATAAGGATACTGGGAAGGCTGGAAGTAAAGCAGAACGAATTAATAGATTTTTAGGTCGTTTAACAACTAGGGTCACAAAAGAAAATCCAATACCAAAACCTATACCTCTAAATAAACAAGCTGGTTCACCAAAGAATAAAAGTGCTAGGCGAGTTGAATTAAAAAATGGTTCTATTATATATATTGGTGCGGAAAAAACTTCTGACCAGTGGATAGAACAGGTAAACAGTGTACTGACCCAAAAAGAACAAGAAACTGCCGCTAATTGGTATGAGGAAGCCTACCCAACATTTGTAGAGCATTTTGGAGAAGAAAAAGCTGTACCTCATATGGTTGCCTGGTTAATGGGGAATGTAAATGCAAGTCCACAACAAGCTTTATCAAATATGTTTTTAGGAGCAGAACAATTAAGCTCAGATTTGGCATCATTTAAATCTGCTGGTTTACCTTTAGCAGCTAAAAATGTAGAACTTCTTTTATCAGGTTTTGGGACAGAAGTAAATGCTGGTGCCAAGTTATACGATTTCTTAGATAGTGCATTAGGAAAAACAACTAGAACTGTAATGAAAGATGATGAGAAAGCTGGCAGTGCAGTAGCTGACGATAGACATACAAACAGAGATATTGGTTTTGTGGATGCCACATTGTATGATGCAATGATGAGATTAGGAGTTGATGTTAATCAGGTAAAGGGCATTCGTATTGACCAAAAAAGAACATATAAAAAGGTATATGATAAAAAAGGAAGGCCAGTCAGAAATAAAGATGGAACCCATAAGAAAAAAGGCAGTGTTCCTGGTCCTACCGAAACACAGTATGAATGGGGTGTCCAAAAGTTCAACCAGTTAAGTAGGGATATAAATAGCAGTGGTTATATGGGTGGTAAGTTAAAGACCTGGCAGCATCAGGCTATTGGTTGGACCGCTATAGCCAGGGCAATTGAGACAAGCGATGGAATGAGTATCCCTGATAGTTTTAGAAGTCAAAAACCTACTATTAGTTTTGAATTGGCATTTGGTACAGGCACTCCTTTTAGACAAAAATATGGTGAGGCTTTTGATGCATTACCACTTAATGAAAAACAAAAATTAACCAAGGAAGTAACAGAAGAGTTAGCTAAAGGAATAGCTAAAGACATAGGCTTAAAAGTAACTAGTATCTCAGGTGATGCAGTTGGGGGTTGGGGAGATGCAACAAACCCAAGTACTTCTATAGGTGTAATGGGTAGCGATCAGGCAATTCAAGGGATGATAGATTCTTTTGGTTACTGTTGTGAACAGGATGGTATTGGTAGACTAAAAACAGTTCATGGTAGCGATGGTTTGGGATTCTTATACATGTCTGATGCTTTTGCTGATAATGCAATTGTAAAAAGGGTTTGGGATATTTTAAGAAAAAATACAGATGATATTTATTCTCCTGGATTTTCCTTTACAATGTTAAATGACCCTGAATTAGGTATTGAAAATATGGCCACATTAATGGTCGGAACCAAACAGACTAGAAGTCAAACTGGTAAGGCTATGGACCAAATTAATAATGCTTTGGAAATAATTAGGGAAGAATTAGAAATAGAAGTAGATTGTAAAGGTTCTAACGTACAATATAAGGAATTTAAAAATGACTGGACGGACAAAAAAACAAGCGAAGGACAAGGCTACTCGACTTCAATTCGTGAGTCCTTCGGCATCAATTTACAACAGCGACTCGACAATCATCATAAACCCAGGGTCGAAAAAAGAATCCAAGATGCCCTCAAGCGACAAGCAAATAAAGAAAGAAGAACCTACCAGCTAGTACCCGATCCCGACTATGCTGCTGAAGTTGATGCAGCTGAAAAAGTCAATGAAGGTCAAACTCTTGACCCTTCTGACACCACTATATCTGACCATTTATTAACTAGTATATTCGATAAATTACATCCTGTCGTTAAATGGCAGAAAGATGTCGTAGACCAATTTTTAGGTGATGCCAGGATACGAGACCAGCACAATGTAGCATTAGCTGCCGAGTTGTATGTTGGAAAAGTATCAGAAAAACTTGTCGATTTCGATAAGGATATTTTAAATATAAATGAATCAAGTAGCTTTGTACGAAGATTGACTGATTCAGATATTACGATAGAAGATTTTAATTTATACTTACATGCTCTTCATGCAGCAGAAAGAAATGCACATATCTCCGATATAAATGAAGATATGTCTGATGGTGGTAGTGGTATGACCAGTAACCAGGCACGAGAGCTAAAAAAATCTCTTAATAAAAAATATGGCCTAAAAAAGATAAAAGCTTTTGCGAAAGAATTTCATGAAAAGGTAACACAACCAATTCTTGAATTAAGATATGAAAACGGTTTAATTGATGAAGACTCTTATAATAATTTAAAATCTAAATATAAAAACTACGTTCCTTTATTCAGGGTAATGAACGATACAGAAGCTGTATTGGATGTAGGTGCGAAAATGTCAAAAGCTTATCAAGGCCCTGAAAGCTTTGATGTAAAAGGACAAGAATTCTTTAAAGCTAAGGGCAGTAAAAGAGAAGTTAAAAACATTTTAGTATCTGCTGTTGAGCAATACCAAAGCTCTATTATAAGAGCAGAAAAAAATCTAGTAAATCAGCGATTACTAAATTTAACTGAAGCATATCCAAGTGAAGCTTATGAAGTAAAAGGTGTCCAGTATAAACCTCAATACAATAAAGATGGCGAAATCCAGTTTATGGATGAAAGAAGGGTTATAAAAGATTCTGATGGAAATCAAATACCTGATAACCAGGTCATACATGTAAAAGTAGATGGTAAGACCAAGCAAATAATCTTTAAAGGTGAATATGGTGCCAGGATAGCTAAAAGTATGAGGGACATGGGTACATCTAAGTCTATACCATATTTAAACAATTTTAATAACTACTTACGTTATGTGAACACTATATACAATCCTGAATTTATGGTTACAAACTTTATGAGGGATATACAAACTGCAGGTATCAATATTAGTGCGGAACAGGGCAACACGGTATTAGCGCAGGCATTGAGTCCTAAGAATCTTAAAGATGCCTGGAAAGGTGTTTACCAAGTAGTTCAGAAGAAAGATACAGAGGGTGAATGGGCTGAATACTACGAAAGACTAAGAAAAGCTGGCGGTAAAACTGGATTTTTTGATGTGGAAAGCATTGAAGATAAATTAGAAAAGTTAGAAAAAAGGTTAAAGAGGGTTGAAGAGAAAGGTATCGGTGTTATTGCTGCTGGTAAAGGAATCTTTGATTTTGTTGAAAATCTAAATGAAGCAACAGAATCCTCTATAAGGTTAACCTTGTTTAAATCAATGTTAGATAATGGATACACTGAAGAGCAGGCCGCTAGTGGAGCAAAAAATGTAACTATAAATTTTAATCGTAAAGGTGAGATTGGACAATTTTTAAATAGTCTATATTTATTTGCAAATGCTGGTTTACAAGGTTCTCATAGAATTGTTGGAGTAGTAAAGAATAACAAGTCAGCACAGAAAGCTGTGGCAGGGTTAGCTGCTATGGGGATTGCTGAATCTTTAGCAAACCATATTGCGAGTGCAGAAGATGATGAATATGACAAACTATCTAATTATGAAAAAGATAATAATTTTATAATTAGATATGGTAATGATGGCGAGTATTTTAAAATTCGATTACCCTATGGCTACAATGTATTTAAAGTAGTGGGGAACATTGCAGGTGATATGGCATGGGCAGGTATGAATAACAAACCAGTTGACCCAGCTTTACATATGTCAAGATTCCTGGAAGCGGTTAATTCGTCTTTTAATCCTATAGGTTCAGGTCCAATTGAGCAAGTCTTAACTCCTACAGTTGCTGACCCAATTATTCAACTAAGTACAAATAAAGCATTTCATGGTGGACCGATAGTCCCTGAATCTCAATATGGACCTCAAAAAGCTGATATTGAAAAAGCCTGGTCTAAAACACCAGGTGTATACAAAAAGATGTCACAATGGCTTTTCTTAAGCTTTGATGGAAGAATTAGGTACAATCCTGATGGCAGTATAAAACATGCAGTTCGTGGGCCAGGTATCTTTAGTGGTGATATTAGTCCTGAGACATTTGAGTATGGGGTTGATTATTTAGGAGGTGGTTTAGGAAAGTTTTTGATGCGATCTGTAAGCACAGCGCAAGATGTTGTTAATTATGAATCTAATTTAAGTAAATCTCCATTTATTAGACAGCTTTACGGGAATTTTGATAGCAAATCTGAATCTTCTACATTGTACAGATATGAAAAAGATATGTCTAGGAAAATATATGATAAGATAGATTCAAATAAATATATGAATTACCTAGATGCTTATTACAGAAAAGGCAATTTAACATCTAAAGAATATAGGCAGCGCTTAAAAAGATTTAGAAAATCACAAAGAAAAGCAAGACGAACTTACGGAAAATAGGTTTGGTGCTATTGCAGATAGGTAAAAATTAGGAGTAATTATGGCATCATTATTAAATCAAACACCATCTCAGTCTTACAAAGATTTATTAACTGTAGCCAGTGATACACCAAATCAGGGTTTGGAAACTACAGTAAAACAGGTAAGAGACGGAGAAGGTATAGGCTCTCCACTGTATTTAAATACTGCCTGGGTCCAGGTGGGTACAGACTCTGCTAATTCTACTTTGGTAATCAAGGGTAATCTATCTGTAAGCGGTGAAGTAAAATTTGCTGGTACAGGTGATGCTTCAATAAAAAAAGGTAATGAAGCTTTAATAACTGCAAAATCAACAGGAATAGTCCAATTCAAAAACATAACTAGTGCTAATGAGCCAGTCCCATCAACGGGAGACTTAGCTGTAATTGAAGGGTCGTTCTATTTAGGAGTATAAGAAAATGGCAACATGGAAAAAAGTAGTAGTCGAATCAAGTGCGGGTAACATTGCACAAAAAGCAGCAACAGCAGGAACCGCAGACAATATAACAAGTCAAGGAGCGCTAGCTACATTAAGTGCAGTTGGGGCAGCTCAAATAACAGACAATACAGTAGGAGCAGCCGAATTAAATGTTTCAGGAAATGGTTCTAATGGACAAATTCTTAAAAGTGATGGTGATGGAAGTTTTTCTTGGGTAGCTGATTCTCAAGTAAGTGTAGATGCAGGTATAAGTAGTAGTAGCTCTAATCCAGTAGAAAACCATGTTGTTTATGACCAATTAGCATTAAAAGAAAACGTAATTAGCGCTTCTAATAGAGTTGGGGTAACAGATATAGGGACTGGAGTTGTTGACCAAAATGAATTTAATTTCTTAAATGGAGTTACATCAGCAATACAAACACAATTTGGTACTAAAGTATCAACAAGCGGAAATGAAACTATTGCAGGCAATAAAACATTTTCAGGAGATACTACTGTAGCCAACTTAACAGTAACAGGGACTACGACCACTGTAAATACTGAAGAAATAAATCTTGCAGACAATATTATAAAGCTTAATTCAAATGCTACTGGTACTCCAAGTGAATCTCAAGATGTTGGTATTGAAGTAGATAGAGGTAGCGCTAGTGATGCAAGGCTTGTTTGGGATGAAAGCGAAGACAGATGGAAGGTATACATAATGAATGTACCAACTCAAGCATTTCTTCAAACAGTAGCTGTGTCAAGTAGTGCAACTGCACCAACAGCAAATTTAGATGGTGTAGGGATGATGTATATGGCTGATGGTGTTCCTTACATTAGGACTGTTTAGTGTCAGAGATTATAAAGCAGCCAAAAAAAGATGTAGAAAAACTTAACGTAAAAGACACTGATTTTATTTTAAAGCTGTTTATGAAAAGTACTTTTAATGGTGCAGAGATTGAGCAAGCTTTTGAGGTTTTAAAGAAAATATCAGATATACACAGGGTAAATATTGAAGCTTGAACTAAGTGCTGATGATTTATTTATCATCAAACAATCTATAGAAGAAATTACCGTTAAAGGCAAAGATGCTATGAGAATTGGTAAGCTATTAGTTAAAGTAGAAAATGCTTTTGTGAAAGAAGCGGAGAAATCTAAATAATGGCTACTTGGAAAAAACTTGTAATAGCAACAGGTAGCTCATCTCAATACATCAAAGGTGATGGTACACTAGGTACTTATTCTACTACAGATAGTTCTAAACTACCATTAACTGGTGGTACTATTTCAGGTTCTCTGAATATTTTTGCTAGTGGTGGAGATGCTAATTTAAGATTAAGAAGTGGAGCAACTCGTTCAGGTCTCTTTATTGATAAACCTGCTACAACAACGACAATGGGTTCAGCATTAGTCTTAGCCGATTCTACATTTAGA
>Ga0209337_1000295_pt1 | contig 39791 bp, 36 predicted proteins | sample LinPmetageLP53_FD_184044 | JGI IMG/M metagenome (GOLD analysis project Ga0209337, IMG submission 184044) | Marine viral communities from the Pacific Ocean - LP-53 (SPAdes) (version 2) | ecosystem: Environmental > Aquatic > Marine > Oceanic | place: Pacific Ocean | collected 2010-02-08
CTTACTGCAGAAGCTTGAGGTCTAGCTGTTAATACAAATATATCTCCACTACCAAACTTATCTTGACGTTTTAAAGCAAGATCTGCTAATGGACCTTTTCTACCTTTAACAACTTTTTCAAATTCTGTAAAATCAAACTCTGCTCCATTTTGTTCTAACAACTCTGCCTCGCTCGCGAACTGAGCTGGGCTTATTTTAGTAGTAGTACCATCAGGCATGTTAACAATAACCATGCTTTTACTAAAGGCTAATGTATCATCAAAATCAAATACACTTATACCTTTTCTTTTCTTGCTCGCTTTATTCCCAAGCTCTACTGTTTTGTCTGCGTTACCCATAGCTTCAATAGAAGCTTCTGTTGTACTGTTAGGAGTTATTAAGTTAAATAAAGTTTTTTGATTTACATTAACTTTCTTAGATGATTTTTGATTTACTACTTGAGAATCTTTTAATTCTGCTTTAGCACTTTTAATGCTTTTAGGTTCTTTTAATACAAAAGTATTATTTTCTTTATATACACCTAAAATTTCTTTAAGTAATTTGTTTTGAAAGCTAATACTATCAGGATTTCTTAATGATTTATCTAAAGGTAAACCTAAGCTTTCAGCTATGGTCATTACTTTTCCATCTTTATAAGTAACGTATTCATTTAAGTTTATATTAGGATTACCTAATAAATATCTAACCCAAACGTTTGGTTTGTCCATATTCCAAAACTCACTAGGAAACTGAGAAGTGTAACCAGCTTTTCCAACTATAACGTCATCTGTTTTTAATAACTGACCTTGAATGTAGTTGTCTTTTATTAAACTAAAATCTTTATTGACAGTATTGTTATATATAAGATCAACTGCTATTTTAGCTGCGTTGTTAGCAGGCATTAAATGTTCTGCAACATAGTTTAAAGGATTGCCAGAGACTACTATACCATTGACTTCTCTATAACCTTCAACAAATGTACGTTTAGGCATTTTAGATAAAGAAAAGAATTCAATAGGAGCTAAAACTCTCATCACATGTTTTGAATTGTTAACTTGACTATTCATCCAAGAAGCCCAGAACTCCATTCTGGCTGGTATTATTTTTCCGTCTTTTCTTACGTTTTTATTTATAACGTTAAGTATCTTTTTTAATATTTTACTTTTTTCCGCTTGGTTGTCTCTAAATTTTTTATCTCTTAATAATTCTATTCTTTTTTCTGGACTTAATTCCGCGTATTGACCTTGTTCTGATTCTGCTCTTTTTAATACGACAATATCTTTAGCGCTTAATGAAGAGCCTTTTTTAAGTTTATCTTTATCTAAAAACTTATCATTGCCAATAGTTTTAGTATATTTTTTTACATATTCTGGATTAGCCTCAATGAATGCACCAGTTAAAGGAGCGTTAAGCAAATCTTTTAATTGATCAATATTGTTACCAGCATTGAAATTAAATATAGTTCTTCCGCTACCTGCGCCGAAAGAATCTGAACTTCTTGTTTTTCCACTTTTAGGATTAGTAAACTCATAAAAATCTAAACCAAGCTCAGGTATAGTCAAGAGCACGCTTTCGTTTCTTGCTTTTATTTGATCATCAGTGAATTTATCGTGTTCAAATTTTTGACCTTTTATCGCGTACATTTTAAAACCTCTGTCTGACATATAATCTTTAATACTAGGCCCAACAATTGTTGCAGATCTTTTATATTTTTTACTAGCTTTAACCACGTCTAACGAAGTATCCTCTACTGTTCTTGCGTCTAACTTATTTTCAATGTTTTGCATAAACTCTTGAGAAGTAATACCTTGATTACCTAAAGACGTTTGTAGCTTGTCCATGAAAGTTTTATCTGACATAAGCTCTTGCATAGATTCTAAGGCAAAGTCAGTAGCTAGTATATTATATAAAGACTGTTGTCTTTTTTCTCCTGCTAAGAAATAATCTTTAAATTGTTGTAAGCCTTCACTTGTTATTTTAGGTACACTAAAAACTGGTTTATTAAAATAGCTGGGTTTACCTGTTTTGCTTATTTGTTTAGTCTTAGTAGTTCCTGTTTGTTTTATTCCAAATAATTTACCAAATCTTCTTTTAATTGTTGCAACTGGTAATGATTTAATAAAGTTTTTATCTAAAGAATTTACAAAGTCTTTATATGTTTGACTAGAAAAGGTTCCTATATCTTTTCTAAGTTTTTTAAAGTAGTTTTGTTTTGCTTCATTAGCTATAGTTCTAGCTGTATCCGCAGCATTGTTACCTTTGTTAGCAGACAGCAATACATCTTTAGAAACCTCTTCTTTTATAATCGCTTTAGTTTCTGCTGTGTCTAAATTACCAACTTGATTTGTATTGGAAGAGTATACTTTTTTTCTTTGTGTATTCTCTCTACTTTCTACTTCGTCAAACTCTCTTTGCTCTGTTTGGTCTGCTACTTGTTTAGCTTGCTCAGAATCTAAACTTAAAGATTCGCCTTTTCCTAAATTAGCTTTAGCAACTCCACCAGCTCTTAAATTAAACTTACTTGAAATTGAAGAACCAGCTCCAGTTCCAGTATCTCTATCGGAATCATATTCTACTAACGCTTGCACGTATTCGTTTTCTAAAGCTTTTTTAAATTGATCTCTTGTTAATAAACTACCTTGTCTCCATAATCTTTGAGTTGCTGCTTCTATAACTCCGCCTGCGGCTTCTACAGCTTTCTTTTGGTCAAACCTATTAGTGGCCTCAAAGTCTGGATCAGCAAATAATTCATTTGTTTTATCAAAACTTTGACTGCTTTTAGAATCAGTGTCACGTTTCTTTATATCTTCAGTTTTGTATTCTCTTTTAATTAAATCACCTTCTGCTCTACCTTCAAAAAGTTTATCTTGAGCTTTTGTAAATTCACCTTTTTCTACGCTTTTGTTATAGCCTTTTATAAACTTATAAACATCTCTACCATTATTAAATCTAATATCTGATTCACGACCAATTAAAGAGTTAAATATTCTACTAAAAAATTCTCCTATTTGTTGACCGTAACTTCCGTCAAAAGCGGATTTATCAATAGCTCCGTCTAATACAGCCTCAGAAAATAAAGTCAATACTTCTTCAGCTTGCTGTTCGTTAGTAACATTTGGATCATCTTTATATTGTTGTATTCTACCGGCTAAACCAGAGTCTTTAATTAGTTTAGGATCAATTTGATTTAAATATTCTACTAAACTGTTACCTAAAGCTATAGCTGTTCCTTTACTATTTCTTACAGTATTCCAAAGTACAGCATGTAAAAACTCATGAGCCGCAGTATTAATTGCTCCATCTTTTAATATTTGTGTATCATTAAGTATTATTACTTGTTGATCTCCTTTTTGAAATATAGTACCATAGTTAGTTTTTAAACCCTTTGAAGCTGCTATTTTCCATCCTTCTTCTTTTAATTTATCTATTTGAGTTTCAACACCTGCATCATCTTTGCTACGTATTATTTTTACTTTAGCGTTTTCGTTGTTGTTTATTATATCAGTTACGTTACCCACTTGATCTATGTAAGCATTTTTGTCTTTAGCTTGTAAAATAATACTTTGTAATGCAAATGAAACGTTACCTAACTCTTCTATTTCAGCAGAAGTTATATCTTTATCATTAACCTTTTCTATATACTCTTGAAGTTTCTTTTTTCTTACCATCAAATCTATAGCTGCATCTCTGTTTGTGCCGTCTAAATTTTCAGGAAGTTTAAAACCAATGTTTCTATAATGAGAAATAATTTCAATTTGTTCGCTACCTTGTTCTTTAGTAACTACATTATTTTTAATGTCTAATTGTATTTTTGAAATAGCGTCTTTGTAGAAAAGTTCAACTGCTGCAGCGTTTCCTTTTTGATTAAATCTAGATGCTATTTGAGCAGATATTTGACCAAGTTCTATAGCTGATTGCTGAGTTACCATACCAACTATAGGTAATGCTTTAGCTATTCTTCTACCTTTTTTAGCTCCTTCAAAATCAAATTCACCAGAAGACACAGCGTCAAATACACTCATTCTTCCTCCTTGTAATTTTTGATTTATATCTGAAATCATACCTTGAGTTCCTTCAACTATATATTCACTAAGTCCAGCTAACTCTCTAGCTGTTAAAAAAGTAGGTACTGTTGCTAAATATTTTTTCCATTGACCACGAACCACAGAAGCAACTCTTTTATAACCTATAGTTCCTGCTTTTGTAATTTTACCTAAAGAAAATCTTTCCATACCAAATTGAGCACCAGTACTAATAACATTAGCTATAGTGTTTATAGAATCAGGATCTTCTAATTCTGCCATGTAGTCTGCAGTAGTTGGTATATAATCTTCTCCTTTTCTTTCTTTAATTTTATCATCTAACACAGCCCACATATCACCTGTCATTGTCTTTGCTACTATATCAGCACTACCTAAAACATCTAATACAGTACCCACTGCATAAGCATAAGGGTTTTTAGTTTGTTTTAAGGCCATACCACCAAACATGAACACCATGTTTGACTGATCTATCAACTCGTTAACTAAACCTAATGTACTGCTATCGTCTCCTAGCGCTGGCACTAAAGATATTCTATAGTTAGCGTCAACACTTGCGCTAATATTTTCTGCTAATTTTTTACTATTTACCTCAAATCTAGTGTCGTATTCTTTTGTTAATTCGTCTAATGTTTCTTCGCCCTTAGGACGAAGTGATATAACACTGTCTCCAAAATTTCCTTCTGTGTTCCATACGTTTGCCTGCTTTACCACCGCGTTAAATAAACTAGCAGCGGTATGTCCACCACCACCTTTTAAAGTCTTACCGTTGAATTTATTTTCATCATACCAAGATCTAAATTCTACTTCGTTCATATCACCTAATCCGTTTGCCTTAATAGTTTCCTGGTACTTATCTAAAACTTGAGAGCTATTCGCTAAACGAGATTGTCTACTTGCGTTAGGCGTGGTGAAAATTAAATTCCTCATAGACTGCTTCCACTTAGTATATGAATTACTTCCTGTGTTTCTTAATTTATACCACCAATCAGAGTAGGTTCCGTCTTTAAGTTTTTCATCTAACTCTTTAAACGTCGGATCTTTAGTTCTTCCAAAGTCTGTATATATACTTTCTAAAACTTTTTGAGTAGCGTATTGATATTCTAAGCCTCTTTCTTCAAAATCACTTGAATCTAATAAACTAACAAATCTTTCTTGTTGCCACTTCTCATATTCAGAATTAATTTGGTCTAATTTGCCAGGATCATTAAGTGATCCATCAGCTTTAGCAGCGTCAATTAATTCAATATACTTTGCATTTGTTTCATTTTGTAAATTTAAATTAGCCTCTGTTATTGTTTTTATGTTAACAGGATCGTTATTTACAAGTGTAGTAGTAAAATTAACAGCAGCATCTAAATAACTTTCCCAATCAGCATAATCACTATATTTTAAATTACCTAATATTTCTTCTCTTACATAAGTAAAAGCTTCAGGACTTAGTTCAAAGTAATTATTTAAAGTGTTTAAATCATCTAAGTTTTCATAACCAGTGCCAGTTCCACTTTCTTTAGGAATTCTAACAAGTCCTATCATTGATTCATTAAATTTATCTACTTCTTCTTTAGTGGTAAAGTTTTCATACTGCCCCGAATAAAGATCTACCATGTCTTTTGTTATTCCTTCTGGTAAAATACCAGCTTCAACATTTAATGATCTAGCAAGGGCTTTTAATTCTGCTTTTGGAAATTTTGATGATCTTTCAAATGATTCAAACGAAGGATCATCTGGATTGTCGTCAATCCATTTGTTATACGGGTCAGTAAGTAGCTCAGTTCTTTTCTTTTGAAATTCAGTTTCTATTCCACCTTCAGAAACATCACCAACACTTTCATCAAAATATTTTTTAATAACTGAAAACTGATCATAGTTTAATTTATCAACAGATACTTCAGCAGGCAGTTCATTGTAATCACTTTCTTTTGGTGTTAATATTTTAGGTAACTCTTCAAGATCTTTATTGATTTGATTCATTGTTCCTTCTACGTCAATTGCTTGGGTATCTTTAAAATCAAGAGCTAATGACTTATCTTTATTTACCAAACCTGTTCTAACTTGATCTCCTACACTTATTGTAGAGTAATCAAATTTTAAAGGATTTTTTTGAATTTCACTTATTTCATTTAATATCTCTTGAGTCTTAATATAAAAGGGATTTTCTTTAGGATTTCCTATAGTAGTAACGACAGGAACCATTCTTTCCTCCAAGTCATAATCCCCTCTATTTAGTTGTTCGTTATACTTTGGATTCGTTTGATTTAAGAAATTAGATAAAAAATTATCACTATAAACGTTAGTTTTTTCAACAAATTCAGGTACCATTTCAATAACTTGCTGTGGTTCTTCAACTTCTATAGCAACTGGGCCTATAACTGTTTGTTCTTCTTCGTCTAACTTTTCTTCTTCTTCTGTATTAAAAATATTATTTAATAAATCTAAAGAGCTGTTTTCTTGGAAATTAAAATCGTTTTCTTCTTCCATATAATTTTATTTAAGAATATTGTTTCAATGCTTCAATTAACTCTGGAGATTGCTCTGTAGGTAAATCTTTAATTTCTTCTGGTAGTTTTTGATAGAACAAAGTCATTCCTGCTTGCCACTCTTTAATACCTAGCATGTTTCTATAAAACTCAGGTATAGGCATTTCATTATCATTTAAAGCTTTTATTAAGTCTTGGCCTTGTTTTTTCTCGTCACTTAAAGTTTCTTTTATTATACTAGGTTCGTTTGCTATATTTTTTTGAGGTAGTTTTCTATCTAAGTTGGCTTGTAAAATAATACTCATTAGATAAGCTCTTTGAGCATCTACCATAGCTACGTTTTGATCTCCATAACCTGTTTTATTAAAAGCGTATCTATTACCTACAAATCCAGCTTTACCTTCAGGATCTAATTCATCATAAAGCTTCGCTAATTCAGGAGATACTTCTTCGTTTATACCTAATGGTAAATCTATACCTAATCTTTTGTTAGAATAACCAGATAACACAGATATGTGTCCACTTGCTACTGCAAATAAACCAGAAACGTGAGCTCTTACTTCTGCATTATAAGCTGGGTTGTTGTCTATAAACTCTGTTACAATTGGTTTTACTAAGTATTGTTTTAGTTTTCCATTAGCTACAGAATATATAGGTATTTTTATAGAAGTATCTTTTGCAACATCGTTAGGATCTTCTGAAACAACAGAACCACCTAGAAAAAACTGTGGCTGTAATGTAGCGTTTGTAGTTATACCAGCGTCTTCAAAAGTTGTTTGTAAGTTCATAGCTTCAGGAACTGTACTAATAAATAAAGATAACAATTCGTCATTATCTAACTGAGAAGAGTCTATTTCATTGTATATAATATAAAACATGTTACCGTTAGTATCATATTTAATGTTTCTTTTTTTCAAAAAATCATCCATTACATAAGGAACGTTGTGAAGGTATTTTCTAAAAGTTTCGCCTTTAACTAAAAACTCCATGCTTTGTGTAAATACTATTATCTCTTCACTTTCTGTTTCTCTAAAATAAAAGTTTTTCTCAACTTTAACATCTCTAAAATAATCAAAAAGATTAGACCAAGCTGCCATAGAAAACATGTTCTTATCTTTATTTCTTTCTGTAGTTCCATTTATATTTATAGATCTATATTCACTAATAAATAATGGTAGGTTTTGAGGATTAGTTCTATCGGTGGCTTGAGCTAAATATCCACCTAAAGTGATAGATTTATCTAGTCTACTAAAGTATTCTTTTATAAATTTTTTATCTTCTTTAATTTCACTTTGACCTAAGTTTTTAACTTCTAGTTTTAGTTTTGTTTGCCTAGCTATAACTCCTTCTACGGGTCTTTGTGCTAGATCAATAAAATAATCTTTTATTATGTTAGCTAAAGTTTTATCTTCATATGGATTTTCAGAAGATGAACTACTCATGTAACTTCTGTATTTGTTACTGGCATCGGTGAAAAAGTTTAGTTCTTTGCTTCTGCGCGTTTGCGAAACATTAACTAATCTATTCATTTTATCGTTATGACCTTTTAATACTGTATTCATTTTTTTTTATAGTTTATTTTATCCGAATAACCCTCCCCAAGCGTTACCATATTCTTCTTCAGCTTCCGCGGTAGCTTCTCTTATTTTGTTTTCAGCTGCTTGAGCTCCTATAAACATAGAGGTATATCTATTTAAATCCCCGTTTGATCTTGCTTCTTGAGCCTGGAACTCGAATATTTCTCCTTTAGCATCAGCCTCTTCTTTTCTACCTTTTAATTGAATAGTAGCTTGATCATAAGCTTGACTAGCTGCTACTTTTTCTCTATTCATTTGCGCTTCACCTTGAGCTCTTAACTGATCGTTAGCTGCTTCTTGTTTCTCTATAGTTGCAGCAACAGTTTGTTTAGATTTTAAAGCTGCCATTGCTAAAGCAGTAGCACCACCTGCGCTTGCTCCTGTTTGTTCTAAGGTATCTAAAGTGTTAGCTAAAGCTATATCTGTTTCTTCCGCTTGCATTTTAGCCGCTGCAGTAGATACAGTTAAATTATTAAATGGGTTAGTTATTTGACTAGTTAAATCTCTAGCTAAACCAGACAAGTCAGTTATACCAGCGTAAGGATTAATAATATCCTGACGACTGTTTAACGAGTCGTTCATTTTTGCTTCAGCAGCATTAGTTCTGTTTCTAGCATTGTTGAGCTCCTCTCTTGCTTTTGCTTGGCCTTTTTTTGCGCCAATGATTTTACCTATTTTTTTACCCATTACTATATTTTTTTTGCTATCTCATAAGATGATTTGTTGTCTACATCCCATCCTAATTTCTTATGTGTGTTTATTAAGCTTTGATTTCTACCTATTGAAAACATGTATTTTTTACCTTGTTCTTTGCATATAGTTTCTATTGTTTTTAACAACATTTCTATTGCGTCTTTTCTATCATGTTCTTTATACTTAGGGTTAGATACTATCCACTCAACAAACACAGCGTCAGAATTAGTATAATATATAAACCCTGCCACTATAGGTGTATTTTCTTTTTGTATCATTATTCCACTAGTACCATTGTCTGGTAGAAAGTTTTTAGGAATAGTTGGCCAACGCCACCATTTCCACCAATCAACCAATACATTATAATCTGTATCGATTAATTTTCTTGCATTTAATTTCATATAATTATCTATTATTGTAAACAGCTCCTACGCTAAATAATTGCTTAGCGCCTGTTCTGTCTGTAAAATCGTCTTCAGCAAACGTAACAACTAGATACTGTCCTTTTAATCCACTAGACTTATTACCTGGTGTTATTACTTCTTCTGCTACACTTAAACTATCATTTTTTATAGCAGCATAATATATGTTTTGTTTTCTATCAAAACCAGCTCTATATTGTACACCGCTGTTAGGGTCTACATAATAACCCTGATCGTAACTTAGTATACCTAAATTTTGATTAGTGCTAGTAGTATTGCCTAGGCCAGGTTGTTGAGGGTTTTCATCAGTTCCAGTGTAATCATTTGTTATACTTTGAACTTTCCATCCATTACTACCTGTGTAATTTATTGTTTGAAATGTTTTTGTTCTAGTTGGTTGTGGGTTAAAGACAAACTTCACTCTTGATACATTTGGTATTCCGTAAAACTGATTGTAAACAAAACCGTCATAATGTTTCCATAACGCATTGTTTTTAAATGTATAATAGTTTCCTCTTAAACTAGTTGAAAGTTCTGGTACATATGACATAAAACTAACCCAACCGTTTATTAAATCATCAAAAACAAGAGTTTGTGTTTCTATTGTACACACGTAATTCTTTTGATATACATCATAACCTCCTACTATTCCTGTAAAAGTACCAGTATTCAACGCGTCTCTAAAATAATCAATCATACCAAAGTTAGATATCTCAGTAAGACCATTGGGACCAAGCTGCATAGCGACTCCTCTATCTCTATCAGTAAAATATTTATTATAACCATAAACAGCAAACGAACCAGGATCTCTTGATATGCCAAAGTTACCTTCAAAAGCACTTGGTGTTCCTATTACTAATCTACTGTTGCTATTTAAAGGTTGACCTTCTTGAGTAAATATAACGTCTTTATCTATAGGCGCTCTGTTAACTTTTCTTTCTTGAAATATTACTAGATTAGTATTTTCAGCATAGAGTTTTTGTATACTTCCTGAAGCAGGATCTACACTTCTAGTTATATCTTCTCCTATTGGAAACTCATTAGTATTGTTAATACCATTTTTAGCATTGTATACACCTGAGTATATTAGTGAGCTTTGTCTTCTAGTTTGACTAGCTTCTTCTTCAACTATATAAGCTTTAACTCCAAAATCTACAGAAGTATTATTAAAACCTCCTTTAATTCTTGACTCTTCAACAAACCAGTCTTCATATATGTTAGCACTAGGCTCAGTACTACCAGTTGCGGGTATAACATAACCTTCTCCAGTAACTGGATCAGGTGTACCAGTAGTTATACCACCACCTATACCTGCGGCCAATAACGTTCCGTCTGCTTCTCTTTCTTGGTATTGATTAATATTTTTTAATCTTTTCAACCAGAACGTGTTAAAGTATGATACCTCTAGTGTAGTCGCCATATATTTATTATTACTTGTTTTCTTTCATTATTACAGTGGCCCTAAACATGTTATACAATTGCCAGTTGAACCTGTTAAAGCGTCAAAATACACAACATCAAATCTAGCACATGTAGTACAGCCAGTACAGCCAACACTGTATACGCCATTATTTCTTACAGCATATTCACCAACTGCAGAAAAATTATATGCTAGCGTAGCAACCGCGCCACCTGCACCGGTAACTTCTAATAAATTAAAATTACCAATTATTCCACCTGCTGGTTGTGCTGGTGAACCTACATCGCACGTTGCTATCACCCAAGCGTCACTCGCTGTTGGTCTATATAATATTGTAAAATTAGTCTTATATGTTGATGGACTAGCTACTGTAGCGCTTTTAGTTAATCTAGGTGTTATTTGTACTATTCCTTGAGTTAATGCTCCTGTTGTAAAAGGTTCAGTTACACCTCCACATTGTATAGGACTTGCTCCAAATTTTCCTTCTTGTAAAACATTATAATAAGCTAAGTCTAGACCATTGTTAGATGTTAAACCATACTTAGGTCCTAAAGTTCCTAGCGCGGTATCTATAGTACTCATTATTGTTTGTGTGCCACTACCAATATTTGGTCCAGCTGTTCCTACAATACCACAGTTAACAAAACTACTTGCTCCAAAAAATACTTCTAAAGGTTCTCCTGCACCTACAGAGGGTCCACATTCTGTCACTAAACTATTCATTGCAACAGTAGGACCATAGCATAATATTCTATTTACTGGAGGTGTTCCTAATATAACATCAATAACACAATCAACTGAAAGGCTATTAACATCATTAACACACGATGGAGAAGCATCAGTCACTGTACATGTAAAAGTATAAGTTCCATTAATAGTAGTCCCAGAATCTAGAGTAACTATTCCTGTTTGATCTATAGAAAACACAGCTGTTCCGCCTGGTGAAGCTACCGCTAAAGAATAACATAGTTCATCTGTTTCTTGCGTTGGGTCCGCACTTCCGTTTTTGGCATTTGTAAATTGTCCAAACACGCCCGTGTCAACAGTTGTATAACCTGTTGTTCCTCCAATAAATCCACAAGCAACTTCTATTCCAGCGTCTGCTCCATAAGCTGGAGTAAATCCACCAATTTCTGGTATTTTATTGTTTAGCGTTATTGTTATTTGATTAGTTAGACTATCTACAAAAACAGGGTTCACACCATCATCGTATTGAGTTTCAAAAGATATAAAATATTGATTTGATTGAGTTGTTTGAGATAAGTAAGCAAACAATTGATTTGTTTTTAAATCAAAATCTAATAAAGAACCACCACCACCTGTTGATTCAATTGTAAAAGCTCCTGTTACTGCAACACCATTACCATCAATTATAGAGTTTATTGTAGGTACAGATTGTAAAGTTAATTCATTACCTGCTGAATCAGTAAAACTAAAAGCAGTTAAAATAACAGTTCCATTAATATCATCTTCATTAAAACTTGCAACCGTTGATGTTGTGCTAGAAACACCACCATATTCAGCTACTACAGATCTATTTAAATCTACAAAATTACCTGACGTAGATGATTCGTAAAATATTTCTAATAAACTTTCTACTGGTTCAGTTTCAGATACACTTAAAAAAGGTATCATACAACCTATTGCAAGTCCAGGAGGTGGTGGAGCAGGTACTGTTTGATTAGTAACTTTTGCTCCTAAAGTATTTAAATTAGGGTCAGAAAAATTAATAGGTTGTTGTAATTGAGGTTGACTTTCTTCTGCTCCTACTTTTAATCCTATAACTAATGGGTTTTGTTCTACATTGTAAAAACTTTGTAATAAACCAGCATCACCCCAAGGTATTTCTGAAGTTCCAAAATTATTTAAAAAAGCACCTTTTGTAGCAGCCGGATCAAATGGTGAATTAGCAAGTTCCAAACCACCAGATCCAATCGGGCCTATTGTTACAACTTCATCACTTATTCTATTTGGAAAATACTGAGTATTCCAAGCATATTTTCTATTTTCGTAGTATTGAGGAACTGGATTTTTACCGTTATTATTTATATTAGGATTATTTACTCTACCAAATAATACTACTGAAGCAGAAAACTCTGATTGAGTTGGGCCCACTTCATTTAAATCTCTAGGAACTTTATTTATATTGTCACCAAGTAAAGCTGCGAAAGCTACTCTACCATAATCTCTAGCTCCTATAACTGGATAACCAGAAACATAACCTGGTAAATATACATTGTAATATTCTTGTTCTTGTTGTTTAACAACTATCTTATATGATTGCCAACCAGTAGGGTTAGCAGGATAAACTTCTATTGTACATTCAAAACCAGTACCTACACCGCTTGTTGCTAATTGTATTAATTGATTACGATTAACATACCCAGTCCCTCTGTTTATTATTTGCACCCCAGTCACTACACCAGCCGCTACAGTTAAAACTTCTACTTCACCTAATTGTCCTAAACCTGTTCCTGGACCTAAATTATATGTAAGTGTTATTGTATCACCAACAACATATCCAACACCACCATTAGTTATTTCTAATTGATCGATGCTTGTATCATTTTCTGCTTTATATAAACCAGGTTCACCAGTGTTCTCGTTATTTATTTGTTGTGCTGGATTTAATCCGTTATTTACTTTTATTCTTAAAGCGTTACCTAACCATTTATAAGTTGTTTCGTCTATATTATCTACATCTTCAAAAGATTTATAAGGAGTATATAAAGTAGATCCTTGAGCTGTTGGAATAGAATCATTAGAAGATAATACTACACTAGAAGCTCTACCATATCTATCAGCCAATACAAATCCAGCTTGATAATTTCTATTTTGTTTTAAAGAATGATTAGGATATTGCGCATAGTTATCATAATCTATAGATTTATCCGCGTTTATAGCCTCGTAGTCTAAACTAACTGGAGGAGTGTGTTGTTGTAAAAAATTACCATATATAACTCTGTTAGCACTAATTTCTTGCCCTAAAGCTTTTAAAGGAACATTGTCATAAACTCTATTTTGTTGGTTTGTTGGTAAAGTTCTATAAGGTTTTATAGATTTATAATCAAAATTGTAGTACCATTGTGGCCCTGTACCAGCTGCAGTTCTTGGTATTTCTTCAACAAAAGAAGCTAAACCAGTAGTTACAGGTATTACTTCTAGTATTTTTACAGAAGTAGTATTAGATTCTTTGTATAATATTTCTATGTCAGTTACTTTATAACCATCAATTAATCCAGTAATTGCTTCAGCAGGTGTAGTGCCAGCGTCTGGTAAAGGAATTTTTAAATCTATTGTATCTATAGAATTAGTAAACCATTCTATAATACTAGAATCATAAGCGTTAACTTGATCTTGATATTGATTGTTAGGTCCATTACCAAAAATACCTTGTTGCTCTGGTATAAAACATACTTGAGTAAATGGAGCAGATAAAGAATATTCATTATCTTCAAATTTAAATCTATAGCTAAATCTAACAAATTTTTCTTCTATAAGATCAGGATCTCCTGTAAATTCTTGTGACGGTGTTTGACCTAAACCGTAATTAGGATTTGCAGAAACAGAAACATCATTAACACCAGCTACAACTTCTACACTTTGAGTTAACTTTAAAGTTATAACACCACCACCACCTGTAGTTATTGTAGTGATTTCTTGTATACATACTTCATCGGCCAAAGTAATAGGTAATCCAGTAGCAGTACTTAACATAGTTTTACTAGTAATAAAGTCTCCTATTTGAGGAGTAGGATTATTACTTGGGTCGGCTTCTGTACTTGTGAAAGGATAACTTATTGTTATTGCAGCGCCAGTGGCAATAGGTCCAGCTGCACTTGTGACTCTTTCATCAAAACCTCTAGTTAATAATCTATCTGTTGAGTCTGAGGCTGATGATCTAGAAAACTTTAAACTACCTCCGCCCCAAGCTACTCCTGCAGTTCCTGGGTTTAAGAAAAAGTTATTATAAATAATTACTTCATTATTACCACCAGTTGGTTCTATCCATAACACTTGCCAAACTTCATCATCTTTTTGATCAGGAAAACCACTAACTATATCTCCTATTTTAACATTATAATCTCCTACGAATTGAGTAGTTTCAATTTGATATCCTTTTATAGGTTGAGCTGGTGGAAATGTACCACTAGCAGCTACTAAATTAGCTTGTTGTAAAACTAAAGGTGTTTCATAAGGATAATACTTAGCAACAGATATTTGATCTTCATTTAAATAATGTACTGGTGTAATTAAAGATGTAGGATTAGCTAGTTCAACATTAATTTTTCTTGGTTGATTACGGTTGTCTGTCCAGAATAATAAATCATCTAATAAATTTATACCGTATATTTTAAAGTTTTGATTAAAGTTAAGAAAAGATCCTCTAACCAATAATGTAGTTATATTAGTTGTAGGATTATATCTATGTATAGTATTTGTATAACCAAAATTTAATTGGTTAGATCCAGATAATGTTATGCCTTGACTAAGCACAATTAAACCACCACTTGGAACTGCAGGATCTGGAGGCACAATACTTACAATTACAGGATCAACTTCTTGACCACCAGCACCAGAAGGTTGACCGTTCCAGTTATCACCATATACTGTCATACCTACTTCTAAACCTAGAGTAGTAGGATCTAGTAAATTACCAGCTTGATCATATAAATCCCAGTTGATATTTGTTGTTGCTGGTATTCCAACTTTTGCAAAAGCAGTTACGTCTCTAGGGCATCTTCCATCACCTTCATAACCTGAACTAAATATATAAATATTTTCAGTAGTTTCATCTGTAAATTGACCTATAATTTTACCAAAATATTTAACAAAACCTAACGGAAGAAACTGCTTACCTGTGTACAAATAAGTTAATTCTGTATTTCCTAAAACATTCTCAAACTCTCCTACTTCAGAACCTTCTGATCTACTAATTTGTAAATTTTGAGCATCTCTGTATTCACCGTTTGGCAGTAATCTATTGTCAAGGTCTTTGTTCATTTTAGACCTTATAAAAGTATTAGTTACTTGTGGCATGTATTATCGTTTTATCCATTTGGCTTTTCCACGCATTACTTGTACTATCTCATCTAACTTAACGTTAGATAATCTAATTTTAGCGTTTCTAAGCTTAGCGCTTTTTTCTTGTTTTAATCTTTGTACTATATATTCAGGTTGATTAATTCTAGTAGATATTATAGCATGTAGAATATATGCATATAAAGCATCTTCTGCTAGCTTTGGTATTCTACTATCTAAATCATAAGCAAGTCCATCAGAGATATACTCTAACACTATTAATTGATTTACTAAGTTACTAGAAAAAGAAACTTTACCTTCTCTTTCGTTCATATTAAACCAACCATTATATTGAGCGTATTGTGGTGACATTCCGTATTGCTCACCCCAGTTCCAATACCACATACCGCCTTGACCCCAGTTATAACCAGCCCAATCAAACCCTTCATTGTATAATCCAAAATTAAAGTTTTGACTTATAAGATTTGTGTTAGCATTTTTCCATCTTTCTTCAGTTATAGATGTACTTTCTAAATTATCTTCAAAATTATCTTGTGTTGGCACACCAAGACTATCTTGTATAGGTAATTCATATGGAGATGTAGTAAGGTTGTTTGATGGGTATATTATTCTTTGTACACCTAGTTGATCTATTCTAGACACTCTAACATAGTTAACATAATCTTGTGGTAATATAACACTAAGCGTATGAGGTACAGTTAACTCTTGAGACTTAACCGATTTTAAAGTATCATAACTAAATTCTTGTAAACCTCTTTTAGCATGAAATATTATATCACTTCTTTTAACATCTGGTATTAATTTATCTTTACCTACGTAACCTACTATAAAGTTATTTATTACATCTCTTAGTTTTAAATAAGAATAACTTCCATAATTTTGTTCTGTTGTAACACCGTAAGCATCTCTGTTTCCAAAACTACCGCCATCAATTGTTTTTAATTGACATACTAAAACGTTATTCTGAGGAATACCTCCTACGGCAGTTATACTTATAGTACTATTACCGTTACCTTGAACCACTAAAGTATAAGGTAATATATATTCTGTGTATGTTATACCATCTGCACTTGTGTAAAGCTTAAAATTATTTAAAGCATAATCTGTTTGAGCCGGATCAGGATCACCTAATATTAAAGTTGTATTAAATGTAAATGTAAAATCATTTTGACCAGCTACAGCTGTAACTACAAACCCCTGCGCACCCGCGTAATATTGACTGTTAGTTTCGGTAATTAAACCTCCGTTTGGCATTGGCATATCTTATTGTTTTTCGTTGTTATCTTGACTGGCAACTTGTTGCGAAGCTGCTTGTATTATACTTGGGTCTTGAATTATTACACCAGCATAAGCTAGTACTCTTAATATTAACTCATCTTGTTCTGTTTGATCTAATTCAAATTGAATTGAAGTTCCTTGATCATAAAGATAAGCACCTGTTGTAATGTCTTGAGTAAAACCCCACTCTACATTGTTTGGTTTTTTTAGATAAGAAAAAGTAATATCTGTCTGTATTGTGCTTGGGAATACAGTTAAAAAATTATCTTCATATAAATATATAGGGAAATGTTCTGTTGGTTGAGTTAAAGGGGAGAGTAATAATTGTCTTAACTCGTTTCTTTGTGTGTACTGACCAAGATCGTAGTTTTTATAAAAAACAGTTCCTAGTCTATATAATACATCATTTGTAGTTCCAAGTGTTCCAATCACTACAGGACTAGGAGCATAAGGAGGAGCTATAAAGTCTGTAGAATCTAATAATTGAAATCTTCCTGTTACAGCATCGTAGACAGGCGTTCCTACTTTTTGAAAAAACTGTAGTTTTTCTTGTAAATTTTTTACACGATCTGAGTATTCAGTATCGTTTTGTGGTAATCGATATTGCTGGTTTAAATCACTAGCATAACCTTCAAACATAGCTAATTGTGCTTGAGTTCCAATTTTATTAAATTCATCAGGAGTTATATAACCTCTTTGTTGTTGGTTTAATATTAATAACACCGTTTGATATACTGCGTTTACGTTTACCATTCTTTTTTATTTTAATAAAAGGGCGAACGAATCCGCCCTTATTATTTTTAATTTAGTCTTTTTTCTATAGACCTAAATACTTCAATACCTTCGTCTGTTTTAAACCACGCAGCTAATGCTGAATAAGGGTTTTCATCAAAAGGAACTGTCATTAATTTTCTATCATTTGATCCCCATGTAAAGGTTTTGTTATCAGGTGATAGTATTACAATGTCATTTTCTACTGCTTTAATTGCAAAGTTTCTTAATTGTACGTTTTCATCAGAAGCTAAACTTAAAAATAGTTTAGGATTTCTTTTAGCTAGTAGCAGTAAGTCTCTTCTAATTTCTCTAGTAGACATTTTGTTTACTTGAGATCCTATTTCTACTCTTACTATTGCTTCACCTAAATCAATATCTATAGATTTTGCTAGGTTTAACGCTTCAATTTCCCATTCAATTTCTTCTACTTGATCAGCAGCGATACTTTCTGGTACATGTTCTTTATATCTTTGACCTAAAAAAGGGTGATATAAAGATAATAACTTTTGTAATTGTACGTTTTGTTCAGGAACAGTTAATACTCCATCTCTAAAAGTTATATGCCCTAATGTTACTTCACCTTTTTGTTCATCTTTAAATGGTGAGGATTGATTAGTAGCGTATCTTAATTCTCTTTGAACTTGACTTGTTTTATCAAACCAAAGTAATGGATGTCTTCTACTGTGCTTGCTTGGAATTGTAAATGTTAATGGTTCTTTACCTCCGGTAAGTACATAAGTTCTATTTTTTACTTCCCAGCTTTGTTTTTTTACTGGGTTTATTGTAGGTGCAGATTTAACTACAACCTCTTGAGGCGCAACCTCAACATTTTCTGCTTTAGCTTTTTTAGCCATAATATAATATAATTAAATAGTTTATAAAAGTAATAATTACCCCCGTTAATACAACGAGGGTAAGAATTACATTTGTTGTATTATACTCCTTGGAATAATACGAAGTTGTTAGCAGCTTGAGTTACTAAACATCTTTCTGATAGGAAGTTAACTTCCATAGCATCAAGATCACTAGTAAATGCTCCACCAACGGATCCTGTTAACCAAGATTTCATTCTTCTATCATCAGCATTAGACGCTCTATATCTTACGTGTAAGAAAGGTCTACGGATGTTAGTTCCTAAAATTTGATCATATACAGTTGTTGTACCAGCTGGGATTAATACTCCTTCAATAGAAGCAGGTCCAGTCATACCACCACGCGTTGAAGCGTCGTTTAAGTATTTCCAGTCTGTTTTATAAAAGTCATAAGAACCTCTTCTGAAACCGCTAAAACCTAAGTTTAAAGCCATTTCTTCTGAGTTTTCAAATAATCCATAAGCAGTACCACCAGCTTGACCAGCAGAGATTTGAGCTAACATATCATCAAAATCTAGAGCAGTTTGTCTGTCTAAAAATAACATGTTTTCTTCAATAGCTCCCTGAGTATCTAAGTTTCTAAGAATATCATCAAAGTCACTTATTCCAGTAGCAGCGCTAAATCCAACCTGTACGTTACCTCTTGCTTGTATAGCAGCGAAAAGACCTTGCGTACCTATTTGTCCATTTGCCAAAGCAGCAGAACCAGCAGCAGCGATCTCACCTTCTACACACATCATTTCTAGGTAATCCTCAAATCTTAGTCTTGTTTCAGACTCAGCTTTTAGGTACCATAAGTAACCACCAGTTCCATCTTCAGTAGCAACTTCTACCCAACCGATCTGAGCAGTGTCAGAACCGTTAACAGTATATTTACTTCTAATGATTAATGGGTTGTTAGAGAATTGAGTGAATGAAGGAGTAACACTAATATAACCAGCAGGCGCTGTAGCAGCGTTGTAGTTAGGTGTTGTTGATCCTTTTGCATATTCAGAACCGTATACAAATACTTTTACAGCACCTACTAATCCAGATCCTGCTAAGTTAGCAGCTGTGTAAGGTTGTACAGTAATTGTTCCAGCAGCACCAGGTACACTAGCACTTACAAAACATTTTGCTTCTGCGCCAAAGTCATCCATGATAACAACAGTTGAGTTTACAGAAATAACGTTAGTTACTCCCGCAACTGCACCTGGGTTAACAGTTACAACTCCTGTAGCAGATACAAATGTACAGTTATCATATGCAATATGTAATCTATTTTGTTCAGACCAGATTACTTGGTCACTTGTCATTGGTAATTCAGCACCGACCATTCTTAAGAAACCAGATAACGTTCTGTTACCATATCTTTCTACTTCTTGTTCGTAAATTTCAGGTAGATATTGCGCTGCAAAATCACTGAAATTAGCTGGTATACCCGCACCACCACCATTATTTGTCCATTGCAAATAATTAGTAGCTAGCAATTGTTGAGTTTGCGAAGGTACTAAACTTCCAAACTGTGGGGTTAAAGCCATAATTTTAGTTTTTAATTAGTTAAATTTTCTTTTTTTTATTCTCAATTTTGATGAATCAGCTCCACTAACTGCTTTAACCTTAAATCCTCCTACAAAGACGTCCCCACTGGCAACCTGCCTTGGTGCTTCTGCACTTGGATTTTTAGATTGTTGTACTAAATTCTTAATACCATCCGCCTTGCCTTGTTCATAAAAATGAGTGGCTAGTTTATCTGTGTTCATCGCAGCATATAAAGCTTTATGATAACCTTCAGTGTCACTAATAGCTCCTTCTTTATCGACAAACTTGTCAACAAAGTTTTTAATATTAGATTGACTTTCAGCTATTTTCACAGGATCTTTTACTTTATATCTAAATTTTTTATCTCCAACCTCGTAATCAAAACCTTTGAAATCAGTTTGAAATAAATTATTAGTTCGTTTTTTAAAAGCTTCTTGTGATTGCTTTATAGTTTCTTGCTGTTTATTAAAACGATTAAAAAAGTCCACAGCTTTTTGCTGCTCTTGTGTTACTCCAGGACGTTGCTTAATCTCAGCATAATATTGAGATTTTTTATTTTCTAAATCCTGTTTAGCACTAGCAACAGCTTCTTTGTATGCTAACTTCTTTTTTCGTATTTCTTTTTCCTCGTCTAAATCTTCATCTATTTTATAATCTTCCATTATAAGATCGATATCATCTTTATCTAAATGAGGTTTATTTTTTCTTAAATATTCTTTTAATACTTGATCATTGTCTAGTTTAGAATAATCTTTATTAAGCTCCACGTAATCCTCTACCGTTCCACCTGTTTCATTCATAAATGAAACTAATTTTTCTACATTTTCTGGTAAACTAGGTGTTTCTATTAATTGAGGTTTATCTTCTTTCTTTACTTCAACTTCATCAGTTTCAATAATTTCTTCTATTACTTGTTCGAATGGAGCATCGACTTTAACATCTGTATCGGGCTTTTGCTCTTGTACGGACCGTACGCCTTCATCCACTTGCTGTAAACCTTCGGCTCGTTTATCATCAGGTAGTCCTGTTGTTTTTGACTCTGGAATGGCATCTTCTTTAGGTTTTTTAGTTAAATCCATTTTAGCTACATTAGGAACTATTTCTCCTGTAGCTTCTGGAGTTGTTAAATCGATTTTTGCAGGAGCATTTGTTACATGTCCTAAATCTTTAGCTTTACGCTTAGGTTTTGACTTTATTTTAAAGTCACCCTCTTGTTTGACCTCTACGGCCGCTTTTTGGTTTCCCATAATATAATATAATTAAATAATTAATAATTAAGCTTGAGGCATTACGCTCTCTTGGCTTTGTTGTTCAAAATTAGTAGGCATTAAATCATTTTGTCTTTGATCTATCATAGCACTTTGCTGTGACCCTGCTATTCTTGTTCTTTTATCTTTACGATCTTCTATTTGTGCTTCTCTATTTGTTTCTCTTTGACCTTTCATTTGCTCTAACTGAATTTGATAGTTAAACTCTTCAGCCATTAATTGACGTTTGATTTCAGCCTCGCTTCTCATACGTTCTATTTCCATTTGAGATTTAGCTTGTTCAAAGTTTATTTTTTGATTAGTTAAAACTTCTTGCTTTTGTACTTCAGATTCTGCAGCTGCTTGAGTAGCTTGAGTGTTGGCTGACGCTTGTTGTTGAGCCATGTCAGCTTGCATTTGTCTTTCGTAAGCTTGTTTCTTTTTACGTTTTACTTTTAGCATTTGATTAGCTAATTTTAAACTACGTATTTGACGTATTTCAATAGCGTCTTCTAAATCAATACCACCACTTGATAATGCAACTTGTATGTTTTGTTCTAGTTGTTGTTTTTCTTCGTCGTCTGGTTCAAGATCTAAGAAAATACCAAAATCATGTAAGTTTAACTTATCAACTTCTTTTAAAGTAATACTATTAAAATTAGTTATACTATTCTTTAATGAGTTAGCTGTTAAAGGATAATCTAACATATCACTAACTTTTTTAGATATGTTTTCACACATTCTTAAGGTTAAGAATAAACTACTATTGTTAATATGCTTAGTAGCAATATTAGATGCGTTAGCTGCCATTTTCTGTAAACCTACCAGTGTATCTCTATCTGGAACAGAGCCATCTCTAGCTTCACTTAACCCGGTTACATCACGTATCATTTGTAAATAATAATTATACGTAGATATTAAGCTTTGTATCTTCGCTTGTCCAGAACCTGTAGATAATTCTTGAACAGGTATTTTACCTCTATTTATATCACCATCTTGTGTTAAAGATCTACCTACAACAGAACCTGTTTGAAAATACATATTCAAAGCTTCTGCTGGATTATAGTTTGTTCCATTACCTAGATCAACTTCTGCTAAACCGTCCATATCTAAGAATACACCGTCTGGTACCATTCTAGCTATTACTTGTTGTAGTTTAAGATGTGTTATCTGTATCATATCAGCAAAACCAGTAATTCTACCTACTGTAGACTCTATTCTACCTTTATACATACGTGGTGCACAAATAGCATAATTCATTTCTACTTTTGTAGTATCAGCTTTTGGTCTAGTCATATTAGGACACATTTCCCATCTTAACATTATATCAGTACCTAAAACTTTAACTCCTCTGTAAAGAGTTTCAATAGTTCTACCAACTCTTTCAAACATGTCACTTTCTGGTGGATTAAAAGTATCAGGTTTTTCTAATGCTTTTTCTAATCCATATTCTGTTTCTTTTATTTTAAATACCTGCTCACTATAAGTTTTGTATTCAAAATATAATAATGGAACAGTATTTTGATCCCACGGACCATTACCATAACCATACATGTAACTTCTGTTACCTTGTTGTTGTTGTATTTTTTCTAATGTAGAATTATCTAATGTAGGAAATTGCTTTGCTATTTCAGCTAAAGTAACTGGTTTTAATTCACCTACATAATATATATCTTCAAAATTTGGATCTTCTGTGTAAGAATATATTAAATACGCTGGATCAACATAATCAACTGTTATACCATTAGAAAGATTAAAGTTAGTTTTACAAGCTCCAATACCACATGTAACTAAGTCGTAATTAACTCTTCTTTTAGTTAATTCCCATCTGTTTGAATCCAGCACTTGATTTATTACTTCTTCTTCTGCAATTTCTATAGACTGCTTATAACTTAACTGCATGTGTAACTCTAACTCAGTTTCATCTGAAGGTAACTTGCTTTCTGGAATTGTTGTGTTGAATAAAGAAGCATCAAGTTTGTTTACTATTTCTTCCATTGTTTGTCTAGCAAAAATATCTTGTGCTAGCATTTCAGCATAGTTAGTTCTTTTTTCTAAAGATTCAGGATCCTGGGCAAATGCGTTTATTTCGTAATTTCTACTAGAAATACCATTAACTAATATATCTACAAATTTAGATATAATAGGAACTGGTTTCCAGTCTAAATTAAGATAAGACAAATCACCATTAATAGATAACTCATCTTTATATTTTTCTACAGGTTGTTCGCCTCTTGCGTATAATCTTAATCTGTTGTAATTATTCCAAGTGGTTAAGTATCTGTTACCATTAGTTCTACCTTGATTAAACCACTCCTGCTCTATAGCCTGTGCAACCTGCGTGCCATACTCTAAAGTAGCTTTTTCGCCGTCACTAACAACTTGGCTAGGAAATGTACTATTAGTATTATAATTTATCTTCATTTAATCTATAATTTTTGATAATGAACCACTATTGTCGTATTTTTTTATACCTAAATCATACGTTTGTTTAATCAACTTAGGAACTGGTCTATATTTATTTTTATTACATGCCATAATAGCTAAGCCTGAACTAATAGAAGCATCATGCGATGTTCTGTTATTTATATTGAATTTTGCCCAGTCTTCTAATGTTCTTTGGAAATACATATCCCCATAGTTAAGATTTTCTAGTAAACCAACTCGCTCTTCTATATAAGATTCTATAGCTGCAGCGTGAGCTTGTTTTATATCTTCGCTTGAATTTGGTATACCACCTATTTCTCTTTCTGTTACTGATAACTTGTTATATATTTTATCAGGTCTATTCATTGCGTAAGCTCTATAACCTCTTCTTTTAAAATGATACAGTAATCTAGGTTTGTTATTTTCTGCTAATATTGGCATACCATAAAAAACACAAGCCATAAGTACGTCTTCAAAAAACATTTCTGCGGTTTGAGGTCTAGCTATATATTCTAAAAAGAAATGATTAGGTGGAACATCTTCCATACTAAACTTAGTTAAACCGTGTAAAGATCCGTTAGAACCTCTACCGTCTACTGTTCCTGATATATCATAACTATCACAACCAAAAGCTCCTAAGTTTTCATTACCAGGATGTTTTCTTCCTAACTTGTTAATTATATTGTTTTGTAATCTTTGAGGTGGAACCCATGATACAAAAAATCTACCACTTTTATTTGGAACAAATATTACACTTGTATCTTTTATACCTCCTGTCCAAGCAAAAGAACCTTGAGTTACAACGTTACTATGTTTTATATCTGCGTTCCAATCAACTTGTTGATATATTCTAGTTAAGTTAAATAAAGAGTTTTTAGATTCATCTCTAAACGCGTGTTTAGTTGTGCGGGGAAACTGTCTATAAAACTCATTTAAAGCATCTTGATCTTCGCTTAAACCGTCTACTTCATTTTTCCAATAGTCTAATACTCCTAGTTTAATTTTTTGTCCGTGAGGATCTTCCCTAGGTTCTTTGGGTGTTTCGAATACAGGTACGCCATAAGAATCAATGTATCCTTCGTAGTTCCATTCCATAGGTATGAACAAACTATAGAGTCCGCTACGCGTTTGTCCATTTGCATTTCTTTTGTTAACATCTGAACTTTCATATAATTTTTTAAAATTTCCACCACCTTTATCTAAAGCGTTTGATGTTGATCCCATCATACACTTGCCAATAATTCTAGATCCTAATCTTAAACATGTCTTTGTAACTCTCCAGTTGTTTAAAATATTATTAGGTCTTTCCCATTTACCAGATTCATCGTGTACTAATAGTTTTAGTTTTTCACCATCATAACTGTTATCACCAGTATTTTTCCAATCAATTGTTGTGTCTAGTCCTTGTAACTCTGCCGCAACTTCTCCACTTATAATTTTTCTTCGTGTAAATTTAGAAGCTGGTACTCTATATGCTAGCTCTGTTTTAGGTCGATCCATACCATCTTGAATCGGTTTAAAAAAGAAAGGATAATTAACTGATATTGGTACTACTTTGTCAGTAAACATAGTTTTAGCATCAGGACCTGTTTTAGATAATATACCATATCTTGAATCACTAGATATTGTAGCTAAATTAACAACTTCTCCTGAAGCCATAAATGAAAAACCAGATCTACGGTTTTTTAAATAACACATGCCATAACATCTAACATCTGCTTTACAAGCTTCCCAGAATATAAAGAATAATCTATTCGCTTCTCTAAAGTCTGGTGGCCCAACATCAATCTTACTCCATTGTAAATACATGTAATGTGTTCCAGTCAAGTATAAATCTTTATCACCGTTTTTAAACCAAAAACCTTCTTCACGTCTAGTAAATTCTATATCAATAAAATCATACCATCTTTCTTTGAAATCTTCTGGATATTTATCCCACTCAAAAACACTTTTAATTTTTTTAAGAACTTTAGGTAATGGTGTTCTTTTCCATTTACCATCTTCAAAAGCATGTATTTCTTTAGGCTTACTAGGAACTCCAATTTTTAAACCTTGTATTTCGTATATATCACCTACAGTTCCGTCTTTACTTATAACTACAAAGTCATGTTCCTCATTATAACCATATTCCCATTTCTTATACTTATTATTTCGTTTAAGAATTTTTGGTTTAACGTGATCTTTTAATATAATATATAAACTTTGCTCGTACATTATTTAGATCTTCCTTCAGCAAAACCACGGAAAGTAGTTTCTTTTTTTTCTTCTACTTTAGGTTTATCTTCAAGTAGATTCTTTTCTTCTTCTATTCTATTCAATATTTCAAAAGCATCAAATATACATAGTTTTTTAGTAGCAGCTGCGTTTTTTAATCTATCTGCAGAAATGTCTGGTCCAAAATCTATAATTGGTTCTTTAGCAACTTTAATTAATTCTTTAACTGCTAATTGTCCAGCGTGGATTATATTCTTCTTCGTTTCCTTTATGCTCATATTTTATAACTATATCATTTGATTTCATACAATAAAGACGTTCGTCATCTATAACAAACTCCCATTCAGCACCTGGCTTAAACCCTATCTTATCTCCTGGATTAATCTTAGATGCCTCTAACTTATTATTACCAATTTTAACTATTCCTATATAAGGATTCTCTTTTCTGTTCTCTAGAGAAGATGAATTTTTAATTGGTTTTATAAAGCAACGATCCCCAATTGATTTCCAAGTGTCGTTACTTTTGTATAGATAAATTTGATCCATACCAACAAAATACATGTTATCTTTAAAATAAGATCTACTGTTACTTTGTTTTCCTTTCATATTATAGAAACGTCTAAAAACATTTTGATGCACTATAACTATATCTCCTTTTTTAATAGAAGTTTTTATAGCAATTGGTGTTTCTAAAACTACAGCAAATCTATTAACAAATTTCCAAGACTCAATTTTAGTATTTAAAATTAAAGTTTTTTCACCTATTTTTTTAGTATTTGCATAACGTTCGCCTAAAGGTTCTACAATAAAATCGTATAAACTTTTCATTAATATTCTAAGTCATACTCAATAGATATAGCCATGTTAGAATTAAATTTTTTCCATGGCAATATCTCATTTAGTTTTTTTATATGTATATTATAAGAATTATCTTTTTCGTCCAACAGTATATGTGATATTTCATGACCACCATAAACCTGTTGACCTACAGAATAATGCATTGCTTCATTCTTATAATCAGCACCAATGCTGATTTTTCTTATAACATTACTCATTTTCTTTTTGTAATTCAAAAGTACCGTCTTGTAAATTTATATTTATTGAACCGTATTTTTCTTCTAGTACTTTTTTAAACTCTTCTTGTTTCTGATTAACACCTGCTAGCTCGTGTAAAACCGCGTGTTTTTGAGTTTCTAGAACTCCGATGTCTGTAGTTAGTTTATAAAGATTTGATTGTAAATCTTGTACTTCTTTTAACTCTTTTTCTGTTACTTTGTTTTCAGCCATTTAATTTAATTTAATTCGTTTATATTTACTTACGTTGTTGTTAGATCCTGTAAACTCACATAGTATAGTTTGTTCATCTATTACAGTGTATTTAATATTAATACTATGTTTAGTTCTTTCGGTGTATATATTTGTTACAATATAGTCTTTACCTTTTTTATAAATTTTTTCTTTAGCAGTTTTACCTATTACAAAAGAAAAGTTATTAAAAGTATATTTATCACCGTCCCATAAAATAGCAACGTAATAAGTTGAATTTTCACCTTTCCATAAACCTTCAAGTCCAGGAATTTCTTGAGCATAAGTGAAAGTGCTCACAAGCATTAAAATGCTTATTAATAATTTTTTCATAATATTTGATTTAATTTAATTGTTCTAAATTATAATCACTTATTTTGAAAAGTATTTACTTTTTTTTAATAGCTTGAAATTTTTCAGCTCCTCGAGAACCAAAATAGGCTACATATACTGTTACTAATAACGTTTGTAAAAGATCTATCCAGTTATCATCTACGCCAAATTTTAATTCAAAACTATCTAGTAATATAAGAATAACCATAGATATAGTTAAAAAAATCAAAGACATAGGACGCGTATTTTTACTTAGCCAGGAATCTGACTTCATATCGCTATTCCAACGCTTTGATATCTCTTGCATTTCAATTACATCTAATTCTAGTAATTTTAAAGCTTTTTCTTTATCTTCTAGCGGTAAAGCCGTTTCTTTATTTATAAGGTTTTTAACTAAACCCATTACACCATTGTTAGGTAATACATCACCTACAGTGCTTAATATACCAGGAGCTGTGTTAGATAAAAATTTACCTACTTTAGTGTCTTTAAATTTTTTACTGCCCACCAAAATTTATTTTATATTCTCCAGTTCTTTCATCTAATCCTAACCCCTCAGAAGGATTAAAATCTCTCATACTTTGTCCTAACTTTCTTACGCCATCTGTTAAGTCTTGCGCTCCTGCAGCTTGTTTATTTCTACCCATAAATCGTTCTATCATATTTCTTGTGTGAAACCTAGCTCCCTCGATTGGAACAATTCTATTGCCAAGTCTATATTCTGTAACACTACCATCTTGATTAATTATGTCAGGTAAACCTTTACGTTGCTGCATAAGTTCTCTCATTGTTGAACCTCCTCTTGGGTTTAGAATATGACCTAAATGTCTTTCTCCAACTATTCCTTCATTAACTCCTTCACCTTTTGGTAAATTTCTATAATCTTGGTTAGCAGATTGTAAAGCCGCGTTAAGCGTAGCTTCATCGCCACTTAAAGCTGCTTTGTCAAGATTGTCATAAATATTAGAACTTGCCTCGGCCTGCGCTTCTAAAGTTTTTAATTTATCTTTACTTCCCGGTAAATAATTTTGAAACTGCTTGTGACGCGCTAAATCATCTTGATACGACTGGGTATCAGGATTACCATACCTAGGATCAAAATTTACATTTTTAATTTCAGGTTTATTTTGATGATACCTTGAATTTAAGTAAGGATATTTATTTTTATTTCCATACGTGTCTCTAGGATTATAATTAAAAGAAGGACTACTCACTCTTGTAGTCGTCTTCATAGCATCATTGTATGTTTCTTTTCCTCTATAACCACTAAAATCAATAACCTGATCTTTTAAGTTATTTAATGTATCGTCTGTATTTTTAGAAAATTTCGATGAAATTGAATTTAATTTAAAAAATGGACTTCCAGTTTTATAAGTGTTTTTCATGCTAATATTTTTCGTATGGATCTGTTTTGCTATATGCTTCTTTTTCCCAAGGTAAATCTGGACTACCTTCGTTCATTTTGCTTCTTGGAAATGTTTTACCTTGCCAATAAACGTTTTTATCATCGTAATCTAAGTCACCTCTTTTTACTTGATCAACATGAATTGCTTCATGTTCTATAATGCTTTCTCTCTCATTAGGATCAGTTATTTTATCAGATACTAATATAGTGCCATTTTTATTTCCTTTACCTAGTATACCTTCACCTAGATCAACTTGATACACAGGAGTGTTATCAATTTTATAAGGAGGGTTATTTAGTTTAAATGTCATATTATTTATTGTAAGGGAATTTTTTATTTAAATAATCTTGTCTTTGTTGACAACCACAGGGTTTATTAAGACTGCTAGCCATTCTATTGACAGCAGCCTTAATACCTGTTTGTTCAGTGAATTTTGCGATTGAATCGCCTAATCCTCTTGATTTCATAATTACGAAATAGTAAAGCTTCTCCAGAACACTTTAAGTGTTGGGTCGTAAGGAGCAGTTGGGTCAGCTTGATCTTGAGGTAATACACAGTTAGCTTTTACACCACCTGGATTAGCTGTTAATGATCTGATAATTGCACCTTTAACTTTGTTTACGTAATTTGCTGAAGCTGGTACGTTAGCGTCAGGAGCGTCTGCTGCTGCAGATGAAGTTGCTACTACAAGTTTACAAGCTGTTGCACCTGTTGGTCCAGCTAGTTGTAAATCTGCTTCGATTGCACCTCCACCACTTACTACTGCTTGTACACTAATAATGCTTTCAGCTAATACTAAGTTGTCTCCGTCCATTTGTGGAGCTGGAGCACCTGCTCCATCTACTACACCACCAACTACGTTGAAATTAATCCAATTTGCCATGATTTTTTGTTTTTAAATGTTAATGTTTGTTTTATATTTCTTTGGTTTTATACAGATCCATGACTGTTTTATTATAATCCTAATTCTGCTTTAAGATCTTTATATTCTTGTAACTTATCTTTAGGTTGTTCTTTATTTCCACCGAAAATACCCTCAATGTCATTCATTATTTGCGTGTTTTTATTTCCTTTTCCTGAACCGTCAACATCACCACTAAATGCCCCGCCTTTATCATTTAACTTTCCACCACCTACAGCACCAGCTATCTTTTTAACTCCACCCCAAACTGCATCACCAACACCTTCACCCTTAGCAATCTCTGCTTGAGTTTCTGCTCTTACTGCATCTGAAGTATCATAAGCTCCTTCCCAGTCAGAAGGTGAAAATGATTTTATACCAGGATCAGAAAATGAAGGTACACTAGGTCCAGTACTACTTATGTAGCTAAGTGGAGATCTGTTGTTAAAACCTACATTAAAAGATTTTTTATTAAAAAAATTACCTCTTAATTTATCTAATGTTTTCATATTATTTCTTTTTACCTTTGTATAAATCTCCTCCTGGTTTAAGTCTTTTAGCTAGGTTATATTGTGGAGTTCCTGGTTCGCAATCAGGATTAGGAAATGGTGTACATCTTCCTGGTCTTTTAATTCCCATAAAAGCTGCAGGAGATGAATATCTACTTACGCCTGTATATTTAGTCCCGCATGATTTTCTTTCCATACCGTAAGAATCTCTAGACATACCTTCGTAATCTTTATAGTGACCACCTTTACCGTATTTACCACCACCAACAACGCCATCTTTAGTCATATGACCTTGCGCGTCCATGTGTCTGTGGTAATCATGTTTGTTTCCTCCGTATTTACTCATTCTATTCATACCATCGCTTCTTTCATCCATCATTCTATTTACTTCATTATCTCTTAGCTCATTTGATCTTTCATCTACTAAAAATCTTCCTATATCTCTACCTTTTTTTGCACCTTTTTTATCAAATGCACCACTTCTTTCATCTAGCATGTTAGCTCTGTTAAGCATGTTCATTACTCTTGGGTTTTCATAATCATAACCACCTTGTCCTTCTCCTGATCTTTCTGATACTTTTACAGCTCTTCCTCTCAATCTTTCACTTCTACTTTTTCTTGACATACCATCAGAAGCTTTTTTCATTGACTCGTTCTTGTTACCATCTCCATCAATATCTATATAATCTGGTTTAGAACCTTTTCTTGACATACCATCTCTTGCTTCAAATCCAGGAGCAGTTTGAGATCCTGTTGATCCGTCTCTATACTCTTCATATTTACTTTGTACATATTCATCAGTTGGCATACCTACGTTCCCTTCGTTAGCATAAGACCTACCTAAACGCTTATACGCTTGTGCGGTAAATTGTCTTGGAGCGTCAGCTGGCATTGGTCTTGGGTAATTCTCTACTTTTTTTCTCAGAGCCTTAGCATTTAAATCTTCTTTTCTTGACATACCTCGTTTCATATCATCTTCTATAGGCATATACTTAAGTTCTGATGATTCTCTTGACATACCTCGTTTCATATCATCTTCAATTGGCATATATTTAAGTTCTGATGATTCTCTAGACGGACCGTTCTGAGGGAAATTAAGGTTTTGGAAAGATTCATCATACGCGTTATCAAGAGGTTTTCTAATATTTATAAGAGAGTCTCTTTCTTTAGCATTTATACCTCTTTCTAATAAATGTTGAATTCTTCTACCATCTGGGCTATTGTTGAAGTTTTCTAGCGCAGTGTTTGCTTGGTCAAACTGTTCTTGCGCGGTAAGTGGTACAATTGTTTCATCACCAGTTCTTTCGTCGTTTTGTTGTAATCTAGACATCCCGTGATGTTTTTTATCATATTTCATATCACCTGCTAAATGAGATATATGTTTTTCGTCTGCTGTCATTGCAGCATCGCTATGACTATGGTGATTATCATATAACACATCTCTTTTTAAATAATCAATATGTGCAGCGTCATCTCTTTCACTTGCTTTGTAATTAGATGCTGTAACTCTTGAGTGTTTAGCGTTACCGCTATATTCACCGTAATGTCCTTTTTCCATAATTAGTTGTTGTTTTGTTTTAATTGCTTAATCTCTTGTTTTAATTCTTTTATTATTTTGTATAATTCTTGAGTAGCTGATATGTTTAGCATTGCTAAAGCATCATAATCAACTGAATGATAATCATCAACCTCTTTACCATATACAAATACTTCACCTGATTTATCTGAATCAACTTTGATTGAATCTCCGTCTGATTCTATTATGTTAACTAATTCTTTTGATCCATCAGGATAAATTAGTTTTATTTTATCATCTAACTTGCAACACGTGTCAGATCCACAACTGTCTACGTTTATTTTTATAATACCATCTTCGATAGTAGATTTTTCATAAATACATGGTACAACGTCTTTACTTAGAGATACTGCTTCTGGATAATGTTTAATAACTTGTTGTGCTATTACTTTTTTATGAACTCTATCACCGTGTGCTTGATTAACATGCTTATAGTTAGATATTTCAATTTTAGATATAGTTTCTAAATCTTCTTTAGAGTCACTTACTGATATATCTTTTTTAATTCTTTCATCAGAAAATATATGTATACCTGATCCTAAAAATCTACCTTCACCGTAATAGCTTATATCAAATCCTCCTGTTCCTGTGAAATACAGCCATTGAGTGTTAGCCGCTCCTTCTAAAAAGTAGTTAAAATTTGCTCCTAGATCATAATTTATAAAACCCTCTACTTCGATAGCTCCTTTAGTAGCCGCTGCGCCCGTACCTATACTCATACTAGTTACTGTATTAGGTGAACCAGTGCTACTAGCGCCATTGTCAGTAAATATAACATCTTCAAATAATTCTAGTGTACCACCAGCTAAATCAAAAGTGAATTGATTAGAACTTGATAAAACATTTGCTGCTGAAGCATATGCTATTTCACCAGCAGTTACTGTACCTGTTATAAGACTAGTAGGGAATACTTGTAAAGCTCCTGTACCATCTATATAATCTGTTACTGCTCCAGAACCAGTTACCGCGAAAGTTCCTGCCCCTGTTACTGGAGAACCTGCTACGCTAAATGCAGCTGGCATTGTTAGTGCTACACTAGTAACTCCTCCTGAATTTAAATCTGAAGGACTAATTCTTACGTTACTTCCACCAGCGTAACCTACTATGAAGTCTACTGCCGCGGGATTTGCTTCAGCTGTAAACGCTGAAAATTTAATATCTGCCATTTTGTTTTTTGTTTATTATTCTCTAATCATTAGGTCTGTTCCACTTTCTGTAAGCATTCTAAATGTACCAGCACCAACGTTGTTTTCTTGTATAATGAAATCAGTTGGTGGTATTCCGCCACTACCTGGTAAGTTAGGTATAGCTAGTATTGCATTTGCGTTTCCTAATATAGTTGGCATAATGCTATTGTAATGCTAATATAGAACTAGCTGTTGTTCCTGTTGCGTTTACTCTTTGAACTTGTAAAGGAATGAAGCTAGCGTTTGCTACATTAAACAAAGTTACTTGTTCTCCATCTACAGTTATAACAGATATAGATCCGCCATTTCCAACAAATAAACTATATCCTTCAGAAAAACCATCTGTTACAGTATAGTTACCTTTATATATGTTATAAGCTCCTGCAGCAGCTCCTGGTGCTAGTAAAGTAATATTGTTAGCATCATCTACTGATTCTATTTCACATATTGCTCCTGCTAGATCTATTACTACATCTCCACCTCTAATATTATAACCCTCTAGGTTAGTTACAGAATTACGGAAATCATTTCCTGCATCTGTTAATGTTGTAGCCACAGCAGACGTATTTGTTCCAGAAGTAATTATACCTGGTTTAGGTATGTTAATTGTATCACTAGGAACAACTACCAGCGCGCCAGTTGGTTGATTTTGTGCCATTTTAATTATTTGTTTTTATTTGTATACTTTTGCTATTTGTGTTATTGGTCCTGAAACGTAAGGCGCAATATCTTTTAATACTTGCATACCTGTTATACCTGAACTTGAACCTGAACCGTGTAATCTCCCTTGTTGATCTAAAGGTCCGTCCCATATAGCAGATTCACCTACTACACCGACTTTAGTTCCTGGTTTTAATTTTTCCATTGAAGGATCATATTTTTTGTTGTGCATAATTTATAAATTTATTAATGGTTTTTTATTTACAGATCTTTGTCTATTACTAGCTGTTCCAAACATACCTTGAGCTATATTTTGTGTTTGTGGTGTTAAACTTCCTGTGGTAACTGGAACAGTACCAAAGTTATTTGCAGTAGGCATATCCATTTCACTAGGAGCATTATTAAAACCTACTGAACTCACATTGTTAGGATCTTGATAACTTGAAGATGCTGCAACTTGTGATTGTGTATTAGCAGCTTGCTCAGCCGCCATTCCCTGCGCCATCATTCCTTGCAGTGCTATATTACCTTGCTGACCAAACATCATCGCATTGTTAAACCCTGAGTTTTGTGTCTGATATTGCGTAAATGGGTTTTGTCCCATCATACCTATTCCGAAATTTAAAGGACTATTTTTACTCATCTGTTTTTATCTTTATTTACGTTTTGTATTGATGTTTGTAATACTTTATCTATATAGCTTTTACCTTTCATGATAGAGTTTCTTCTTTCGCTTGTAGGTATATCATCTTGACCTAACATTATTCTATATATTCTTTGAATCAATTGCTTGCCTTTAAAAGATATAGTATATATGTTATATTTTTGTGTAGTTCTATTTCGATGTCTCCACAATTTTATCCAGTCTTCTTGTAATAGTTTATTCCACCTTCGGTTATTCCAACTATAAGAATACACGCCCATTTTAAAATCATTAATTGTAAAGTAATCAATACAATCTAAGTAAATAAGTAATTCTAACTCTGCATCAGTTAAATCGTTGTTCTTGGAAGCCCATCTGCGTATTATACGGTAATGTTTTAGCAAGTTTATATCTTTGATATCTCTTGCGTCTAGCTTTTTCATAAAACAACGACCACGTCCTGTGCTTTTATTACATGATAAGTGTTTTTACCTACTTCAATAAAATGACCAGCGTGTCGGTCATAAAATATACTATCTTTTTCTTTTAATCCTTCTACATCATTTCCTACTGAAACAATATTAGCTTCAACATATCTAATATCTTCTCTGTCGGCTTTACCTAAAAGTAAACCACCTTCAGACTTAGTAATGTTTTGTTCTATTTTTTCTATAATTAAATTTCTACCTACTGCTTTCATCTATCCTCATATTATTAATTACACAATCAGTTGATAAAATGGTAGTAGCTACTGAAGCCGCGTTTGTTAAAGCGCTTTTTGTTACCAACAATGGATCAATAATACCACTGTCAATCATATTTACCATATTTCCCGTAACCACATTTATTCCAATACCGTTTTTATCCGGTGTTGCTGGATTTATTCCGGCGTTTTCAAGAATAGTTTTAAAAGGATATATTATTGCTTTTAACAATATTTTTTCTCCTATGTTAGCTTCGTTAATATTTAACGCTGCATTTAATAAAGCTATTCCTCCGCCTGGAACTATACCTTCTTTAATCGCGGCTTTTGTAGCACATATAGCATCTTCAACTCTGTCTTGCTTTTCTTTTAATTCAATATCTGAATTAGCACCTACTTTAACCACAGCAACTTTAGCTGATAATCTAGCTAATCTTTGCTCGTAACCAATAACCTCGTGAGGTTGTAATTTTTTAGTAAGTTTTTCTTTAAGATCAGATATAATGTTTTTTATTTCATCTGAAATATTTTCTACTTGAATTATTGTTTGATCTTCACTAGTAGTTACTTTTGAGCATGCTCCTAAATAATCTATCTCAATAGTATTTAAGTCATCACCTAAGTTTTCATTTATAATTTGAGCATTAGTAAGTAAAGACAAATCTTCTAATATTTCTTTTCTTCTTACCCCAAAAACTGGAGGATCAACTACGTTGACTTTTATATTTCCTTTCATTTTATTCATTACTAAAGCAGATAAAACCGGTGGTTCTACGTGACCTATAATAAATAAAGCTTTGTTATTTTTAATAACGTATTCAAGAACAGTTTGTATTTGTCTAACAGACTCTATTTTAGAATCTACTATCATAACTAAAGGATTTTCTAATTCACAACTACCTTGCTCTGTGTTAGTGATAAAATTTTGATTTAGCAAACCTTTATCGTATTCTACACCTTCTACTACTTCCACTTCTGTATTACCTAATGTTGAAGGTTCCATAATAACAACTCCTGTATTACCAACGGCTGTAAACGCTTCTGCGATTAATTCTCCTAACTTTTTATCGTTATTAGTAGATATGGTAGCTATTTCCTTAATACGATCATCAACTGGAACGGAAATACTTTTTAAGTATTGTACAACTTTTTCTACAGCAGAAATAATTCCTTCTTTTACCTCTCTACTATTAGATTTATCTAAATGTTGATAAGCTTCTTTTAATATAGCATGAGCTAATATAGTTGCTGTGGTTGTGCCGTCTCCAGCTTCTCTAACCGTTTTACGTGCAGCTTCTTTTATAAGCGTTGCACCAATGTTTTCTACAGGATCTCTTAAGAATATCGAATCTGCTACAGTTACACCGTCTTTAGTAATCATCGGGTTTCCTTGTGCATCTTCTAAAATCACACATTTACCGCTAGCTCCTAATGTAGAGCTAACAGCTTGTGTAAGTTTTTCAATTCCTTTAAATACCTGGTCTCTGGCTTCAGAGCCAAAGTTAAGATTTTTTACAATCATAGGATTTAATTTAATTTAATTTAATTATTTAAAAGTTTTGACGACCTTAGGTCCAGAAACATATTCTAGTTTTTTAACATAGTGAGCAACTGATGAATCAATAGCTTGTTCTGCTCCTTCTAATGTTTCTCTTCTTGTAACGTCGTTCCAAGTTTCTTCATTTTGATCTTGGTATTCAGTTTGATAAAAACCGTTAGGTAATTGGGTTATTCTCCAGTTTTTCTTTTCTGCAAGATGTTTCCAAAGGTTAATGGTTTCTTCTGTGATTTGTGGTTGACTATTCCACGTTTTAGTCTGATAATAAAACGTCATAATTTTGGTTTTAAGTTTATTTTGGTTTATCGCTCTCAACCGAGCAGGTATAGGTTTATTATTACTTGTTTTCTAAAGAATTTACTTTATTTGTAAGATCTTCTATTTTTTTACTTAATTTTTTGATAATTTTATGTAATTCTTGTGTTGCAGAGACGTTAAGCATTGATATTGCGTCGTAATCTACAGACTTGTAATCATCAATTTCGTTTCCATACACAAATACTTTACCTTTTCTTTTAGAATCAGTAACTATTTTAGTTTCATGACATGCAATTACTTTAACTATCTCTTTACTTGAGTCTTCGTACACAAGTTGTATCTTATCTCCAACTTCACAAGTGTTTTCTAACTTTATAACTCCAGAATTTATTTCAGATTCTTTGAATATGTTAGGAATCACATCAGGTCCTGTGCTAACTGCTCTTGGATAAACTTTTTCTACTTGCTGAGCAATTACTTTTTTCTGTTTACCATTTCCTTTTACTGGATCTATGTAATTAAATTCAGTTATTTCAATGTTATTTAGTATATCAAGATCTTCTTTAGACTTAGAAATACCGTGTATTACTTTCGAACGTTCATCTGAAAAAATATGGATACCAGAACCCATAAATCTACCAACACCCCAATAACTTATTCCAAAAAGATCTGTTCCAGTGTAATAATCAAATACTCCAATTGGATATCCAGTAGGAAGAACGCCATTTGGTATAAAGTAATTAAATGGAGCTCCATTAAAATTTACAAATGTATCTACTTCTACAGCTCCTCTAGTGTTTGCGCCATATGCAAGGCCAACTCCGATGCGACTATTTATGTTTCCTAGGTTTATATTACCTTCTCCATAATAATCTTTAAACGGAAATGTTGAAGTTCCTAAATCTACTATGTTAGCTATTGATGATTCCCATGACACAGTATCATTATTACCTAAAACAACCGTGTTATCACTATGAGCATCAACTGTAGCACCTATAACTATAGTATTGTTAACAGTAGATCCTGCAAATCTATTGTCAGATCCAATAGCAATATTTTTACCTCCTGATTGTAAATTTCTACCAGCGCTATCTCCTATTGCAACATTACCAATACCGCTTGTTAAATCTGGAAATACGTCAACTCCTAAACCAGTGTTTTCAAAACCGCTTAAAATTGGACTTGATCCTTGTAAAAAGTTTTGACTACCAAGATTATATACATAAGGCCAAGGTATTACTGCAGGTGGAGGTGTTATATTAGTAGATATGTAACTAGCTAATGTTCCAATTGTAATGCTTCTTGTAGGGTTTGTAGGTTCGTCCATTTTAGATAAAACAAACCTATCGCTAGGCGCAATATTAGCTAAACTTATTTCTGGATATGAAAATATTACTGCCATATTATGAGTATATTCTAAATTCTATTGTTGTTCCCGCTGCCATAATATCTACGTAACCACCACCGCCTGAACTAAACTGTTCAACATTGATAGTAGTAGGGTTTATTATTCTAGCACCTATATTAAGATCTGCATTAGCACATTGAAATATTGCTACTTTAGTAGTATCTACTGTTATACCAGCTATTGTCACTACAAATAACCCAGTACTTGTTCTTGACCATGTGAATGTTCCACCTGTATTATTTTTTAATACATTAGGCGTCGGAGCAGTTGCTCCAGCGTTTATTAAACCTGCTGTATAGACTGTATAACCTAAAGCAGAGTTAACTACTTCTTGTACTCTAAATGTTTTCGTAGGATTTATTATCGTGCCAGTGTTAGTTACTTTTGTACCTATAAGTAAATCGTTAGCCTCAGCAACTACTGTGGGATATGATGATATTATTGCCATTTATTTATTTTTTAATTGTTCCATTTGCTCTTTAAAAGTAGAGTATATTTTTCTTTGACTACTTTGAACTAAAGGTTTTGCTCCTTCAAATTGAGCAGGTGCATATGCTTCTATTGGCATAAAAGTGGAATTTTTCATTAATTTTTGTTTAATTGGTTCAGCCACTGATTTTTTCATTATTCGTTCACTAGGTTCATTAAGCACACGAGAACCCTTTAGGTTATCAACTCTAACTGGCTTAGGAAGTTCTGCGGTTTTTGGAAGTTTATACGTTGCATGGTCTTTTAGAGCCTTACTACCAAATGCTTTACCCTTTGGAGCATTTATTACAATTTTATCAAGTTGCTCTATCTTAACAGGTTTTTTAAGGTTACTTTTGTCTTTGTTGTAAAATGGTGATCCCATATTCTTAATTCTTTTAATTATTCTCTATAGATATATACTTACAGGTATTGAAGAATATTTACATAAAAATAATTCCTCTATTATAGTAAAAACTCTTTATTGTGTGTAATAATATATATATTTACTATATTTAACCTTACTCCTAGTTAGATATTATACGTAGTATAATATTATAAGGGTACGCGTTATATAAGGCATGGCCATTCCTGGGAAAGTTGTTACAAATAGAGAGGTACTGCGTTCCCCCCTACTTTTTTTTTCCATATTTCCCTCGTAAAGTCGTTTTATTTCGCAGTCGGGCACTGTTTTACATACAAAATTGACTATATATACAAACTTTTATTAGATCTTACTAAATACATTTGACGTTTTTTCTAGAGCTCTACACTTCGAACCTTAATACGATCTTATGTTGATAATAATAATGTAACCAATAAATATTAGCTCTATGATACATCAAACCTCTACCGATCCTCAATCTTATATTGACTCTTTAACTAAAGA
>Ga0209337_1000296_pt1 | contig 39384 bp, 48 predicted proteins | sample LinPmetageLP53_FD_184044 | JGI IMG/M metagenome (GOLD analysis project Ga0209337, IMG submission 184044) | Marine viral communities from the Pacific Ocean - LP-53 (SPAdes) (version 2) | ecosystem: Environmental > Aquatic > Marine > Oceanic | place: Pacific Ocean | collected 2010-02-08
TCCGAACACATCCATTGCCACTGATTGTGGGTCGGCTATGACATTAGTCTCGCCTTCTTTTCCGCTTCCGAACTGCAAATAAACACCACCCCGTTCGCGCACTACTACAAATTTGCGAGCTACTAGAATTGGCTTCATTATCGAAGGAACATTATCGTTCTTAAAGTTAGAGTTAGGGACTTCCCTGTACACCATATCTTGAGATAAGTAATCGACTTCATAATATTCATTTCCTTCCGAGTCTACAACGGAAATTACCTCGTTAATACTTGGTGAGCCAAGCTTTATTCTCAAAAATCTTTGAAAGTTGCCTATTTTCTTAGTAATACGGCCAAATCTACCGGAAACAACGTTGCCATAAGCTTTGATGGCGTAATATGTCGGCGAGCCAGTAGTACCATTCACTTGAGATGCAACGATGGGGTTTTTAGAATCACTAAAATCTATATTAGAAGTTAAAACAAAGTTGAGTCCGTTTTCAGATGTAAACCTAGTTCCCCTCTTTAAAATAGGGATATAGTCTCGGTTAGGGCCCAGGCCAGCAGTTTCTGCCGGCACTTGTATGAATAACGCCACTTGGCCATATGTTGATGTCGGGCCCGGTTCTTTATATCCCATCACTCTGCCGTGACGAGCGATATTGGTATAACTATATGCCGTGTCTAAAAATGACTCATTAACACTATAATCTAAATAAAACGATAACTGATCGCCCACATACGCTACGGCGTCCAGCATAAGAGAGCCGAAAGATGCTTCGCTGAAATCTCTAAAATTGTCAGGATAATATCGCGCAGCTAGCTGTAACAGATCATTTCGTATAGAACGATAATCTCTGTGAGTGTAGTCAATAGGTGGGGTAAATTTCTCGTCTGGCATAAAATATCCTCATTTTAAATAGTAACGTTTAGCAAATCATTAACTCCAAGACCGGGTATAAAATAGCCAATTTGAATTTTTAAAATAGCCGAATCAGGTTCTGCTTGAAACCTAACCCCTTTAATATCGATAATAGGAAGATAGATTTTCACTTGAGAGCGTAATTTTTCTTCTATCTCTACTTGAACTCCTTCAGAATAATTTTCAAATAATACTGCACTGACTCCTACACCAAAGTTTGGTTCCATGACGCGTTCTCCGGGATTAGTAAGAACCAGCATTTTTAAATTTTGTCTTACCATGCCCTTTATGGTTTTGATCATGGTAAAACCATCAGCTGAATTTTTAGTAATAGGTAGTTTGACGCCGATAGAGGCCATGTTCTTAATCTCCGTAATAATTAGGAATACGTTTCATTTTTCGCACAAATTGCCTTTAGCATCAAAAGGATTTCCAGTAATTCTGCTTCTGCTCCACTTTGGAATCTGTCGTTTTCCGCTTTTGGGTTTTATTCTTGATAGCATATTTCGCTTAACCATACTGAAGGGATTAGTGTCGTCTAGCGCTCGACTAATGTCGAAAGAGCGCGAGTTGTAGTAGTTTTTAAATATTCGTTTCATTTTACTACGACTAATTCTTAATAATTCTTGATCCCATTCGTCCCATCGAGTAACAAACAAGTTGGGCCCTGCTGCGACACTACGAATTATAGCCGATTCCCAACCAGGAACCGAATCGTAAGTGACCTCTGTATCGCTAGCGCTGACTGTGACGCCGGGCGTTTCAACACTATTGAATGGAACTGTTACTTGTCCAATAGATAGTAAAAATCCCATATCATTATATAAAGCAGTCATGGCAACAGCTTTACGTGATGAGGAAATATAGCGAGACATTATTTGAAACTCTAAAGTTTCTGTCAGCTTTTTGAGGAGGCAAAGTAATATTTTACTATCTCCCTCAACGGGGGCGAACTCATCAATAGTTGTATCTAGTGCATCGATCTCTACATGAGCGATTTCAGCTTTAGTGATAGAGCCATCTTCTTCCATGTGTGCTATTGAAAAAGAAACTCCATATCTAACTCCCAGGTTACCTTTTAAGCCTACTACGATGTCATCTTCTGGCTCTAGTACTTCAGAAGTTGCATCCGACATGAAGACAAATTCCAAGTTGCCCGGATATACATCAGAAATATTTAAAGTTCCCTGATTGCTTCTCAAAATATCCAATGCTTCAGAGTTAGTAAATCTTAAATTGTCAATACTAATATATTTTTCAACAACAAAGGGTTTGTCTCCAATGCTTTCGGGGATGTAACCTATTTCTTCTACATCTCCTATCTCAACAATTACTTTATTGGCATATAAGGTCAGCATATCGTGAGGCAGATTAGTGTGGTAGGGCCCTGACATATATTGTGTCGCGCCTTGATCTGTTATATGTACGTGAAAATACCCTACATAATCAGTCCCATCCGGGGAGGAGAACTGCCCTCCTGGGGAATATAGATCTTCTCCAGATGTTGGTATATCCTCTACTACTGTTTCTACAATCTCTTTATCCAATGAAAGATCAATGCCGCCATTTGAAAGATTGGTTAAAACAAAATAATCCATATTAGTGTATTCGGGAGACATGTTCAGTTCTTTTAGGTTTTCAATAAAAATACTTCCAATCTCATTTAGCTCAAGTTTCAGCATTTCTCCTAGTACTAGTTTGGCATCCTCTTCTGTTCCCTTAATCGCTTCATAATTTTGTTCCTCTCGATATCTTTTGAGATTTATAGCGCGAGTAGGATCAGTAGGGTCTGATTTTGCTAATAAATATTGCTCTTTAGTGGGATACTCATAAGCCTCTTGCATATCATTAATTCTGATAATCGCCCTTTGTATTTCAGCAGAGGGCTGTGCGATGGTCTCATCGTCTACTATTCGACTATATGTTTGCACAACTTGTTCTAAAAAAGCATACCAAAACTCTTCATCTTTAAAAGGATTTAAAAACTCGAAGACGCCGGCTTGGGCATCTTTAAAGTCTTTTTCCATCTGCTCGACAATAAACTGTGGATATATAGAGCTACACACTTTATTGAAATCAGGTGCGAAGGTACTGAACGTGGCCAAACTTTTAATAATATGGACGCTTCCATATATTCTACAAGCTGCCTTTATTAAGCCCTGAATCCCTGCTTTTGCGGAGCGCTCAAGAATACGAGCATATGGCAACTCAACAATGCAATCGTCATTTTGTTGTAAGCGCTCATCTTCAGGAATAGAGTCATACGATGCTGCTATCTCATCTTCGATCTGCTTGAGATTAATAAAATCTGTTTTGCTTGGTGAGCAAGGGCTCATTTCCGGAAACAAAACATCTATTAAGCCGAGCCATCCTTCATTTTTAAGAGGTTTTATATATATTTTTGGACGAGTATAAGTTTTTCCATAAGTCGAAGGATCCAAATAATAAACTCTAACGTTTTCAGGCGTTGCTGGGCTATTAGCATATTCATTTATATATTGGTCGTAACTTATTCCCAATACAGCATCCTCATTGGTTAGCTTTTCACCATTTATAGTAGCCTTACTATATAGCGTACCGCCTGGACTATCAGTTTGGCCGGGCGCAACAACGTATTGGGCCAACTCTTTGGTAAGGTTATCATATTTTGCCCCATATTGCCAAGCAATATCGTTATTTGCAACTGCCTGATTTATGGTTTTGAATACTTTATTCAGCATGCTATCGTACATGCTTTTGGTCTCATCTTTTGATATATTAGAGCCGGCTTGTGTTAAAATCTCATGCAGCAAGATAACTTGCGGTTGAACATCTTGTTTAGTTAAAAAGCTATTCGTAAAGTTAGGGTATTTATCGAAGTTCAAAGTACTAAATGTATTATCAATAGCCAAAAATTCATATGCTCTATCGGCAATCACATCATCTGTTCCGGTGACTGTCTTAAACAGATCAACCACACTTAATTCAGCATCATCAGGATCAACCACCATGGCAGCCGAAGGGATCTCTACCGCACTTTGATTCAAAAGCGTCGTTATGTTTATGCGTGCGTTGTCGCTATAAAGATTTGTAACTCCAGAGGATGAATCTAAAGAATCGTGAGTATGACTAGCAATCCCATCCATATATGAAGCGGAGGCGGCTTGAACAACTCCGTCCACAATCGTGTGACTGTGACCTAAAGTTATTAAGGTGCGGCCGTTGCCTGATGAATCTATAGAATATTGATGTATATGATCTTCTTCAAGTTCACTTTTAGCAGCAAACCCAGAATCCCACGTAATATCATTAGAGGTTATGGTAGGTGCAGATGACGGAGAGAACTCTGACAAGAAAAGATCGATGTCAAACCCTTCTGAATAGGTAGATCCCACCTCTTCTACAAGGCCTTTATTGTTGTCTTGAAATCTGAAAGATATATCGGGAGTCTTTTTTCTTGGCGATTTTATAAAGCTCACTTCTTTTTTAGTAACATCAACCACAGTTTGAACGTTATATCCAAAATCAGGGAGGTCTATTAGTTTAACACCTCTGGGAGATAAGTTTAACGAATCAAAAGATCTGACAATTGGGCGCGCCGGCTGATATTCATTATTAGATAGGAAGTCTATTTCTAAATTCTCCATGGAGGTTCGCAACCATTCAGCCACATATTCGGGAAATTGTCCACGCTGGTTGACGGCCCATGTTTTAGCAAAGTCTACGTAATCCCTATTAAAAAATGATTTACGATAGTGAGCAGTTAATGGGGTGCCCATTGTATCAGATAATATCATGTTTAGCATGCCCCACCTTTTTTCATTGGGCCCGTTACCAAGCATATCTTCCGAATAAGCTACCATTATTTGTTGCAAACTTCCGTTTAGTGCGTTGTGGGCGGCTGCTTGTTGCTCCGGAGACTCAAACGGAATAAGACCATTATCACATCCGGGGTCTGATACGAGCGGCGGAAGAGAGGGGGTGGTGTCATTTTGCAACAAATCCGCTAGTGTTCCAAGATCGTCTGCTATTCCGTCCTGATAGCTTCGGCACATTTCAGCTGATTGTTCAGGGGTTGCTCGGCCTCTCATTAGCTGACTTCTAAAAGCGCAAAAGTTATCAATATCCTCTGGGGATGCACACAACGACGGGTTGGCTGGGAGCATTTCTTCTTCATCCAAAGAATCTGCAAAATCTCTCATGTCTTTTTTCAGGCTTTCCGGAAACAAGTTGCCCATATTACCAAAGAAGGTTTTCATCGAATCTGCATCTGGAAGACCTAGCTCAAACTGTGGATATTCATTAGTTTTAATATCGTTAACTAGGTTGGCTGCTTCATCTGGCATCTTTCCTAAAAACGACTCCATTAGTTCAGCACGGGTTAGAACACTCGATACGTCTCCCATAAAATTAATGACGTCTTCTTGGTTTTTGAGGGCGGCGCCGCCTACACCTAGCTTTTGGAACATATCAACAACTGTATCATTAACAGAGCCCGTTTCACCTTCACAAATAGCGTCCCGTATTGTATCCACAATAGCTGTGCGATCATTGGCAGACAAGGCGTTCATAGCAACTGCGCCGGCGGAGGCGCCTAGCTTGCATATTGAGCCCCCTAAAATATCGCACACTTTTACAACCAAAGACATCAACATAGAGATAAGCGCCTCTTGAATCGCCAGTTTAAAGGCGAATTGGGCGATACCCCCTAAATCTTTCCATTCAGGAATCCATCCAAATGGATTTTGTAGTTTAGGAAGTGTAAGCTCTTCTCCATTTTTGCACCATGGTAGCTCAATATCTCGTATAAAATCCATGTAGTTGGGCTCAAATGCTGGTGCGGTAGGGCAGTTCATGTAAGTTAAAACTTGTGCGATCAGTGGGGCGCCTGGAAACTTGTTCAGAGAATCTAACACTACTAGTGAATCTTCTTTGAAGACCTCTAAAAGTGACTGAATGTATACCTGCATCACTATTGAGCTGTTTACGGCAGAGGGTGAGCCTTTTTTTGAATCAAATGATTGCCCTAGCGTTCTTCGATCTCCGGGAAGCTCACCCTGCTCTTCTGGGGTGGGCCTGGGCCTTTGTTCTCCGAGCTTAAAGGGCTCTGTCACCAACTGCTTTGCGGTGGCGCCACTTATCATTTTTTGATCTGCCTCACCAGACCATGGCTGAACATTTTCTATAGCGGTTCGGTCTGCTCCTTGATCAATGAGGGCGTTCAACTCTTCGTTAGAGCCGCCATCCTTAAAAACGTTGCCGCTTTCTATTTTATAAGCTACTAGTTGTTGAATCTCTGCTTGTTTATCGGCAGGCAAACCTACAAAAAGTTCTCCAAAGTTTTCTACGGACATGTTTTGGAGAGCTGCGTTCAATACTTTTGCCATGGCTTGTTCAAAAGTTAAACCAGCCATTAAACACTTCATCGCATCAAGCATGAATTCATTAAGACCACATTTTTTTAATCTATCAAACGCTTGTGGCCATAGCTCCATTCCGGCGCCGACATTTCGATTACCGAACTTGGCACCCACAAACTTAAAACACAACTCCGTAAAAACACCATCATTATCCTCAATCTCTCCATACGCCTGCTCTTTTGCTATTGTAAGCAAATCTTCAAAGGATTTTTGACCACTGGGGTCTGGCACTTGACCGAACTCAATCTGGCCTTGATTATACTCGCCGACGTTCGCTTTACAATTCCCGTCTCGAAACAAATATGCAAATGAATCGGCAATACTGAAAGTATCGGATAATAAATCTTCACCCAGTTGAACTCCTTTCTTGGCCAAAGCCTCGCCTACACAGCTTTTAGGAGTAGCACTTCGAGCTGAAGTTGGGAGGGGCCAGCTAAAGGTCTCTATTACATTTGGGTATGTATGTTTTGTTAAAAATTCTAGCCAAGGAACAGGTTCGCGGCTCATCAAATCTTTTTCCATTTCTTTTGCGCGGGCGATATACGCCATGGCAGTCTGATTTTTCATTTCTGGTTTATTGTTGAGTGTCTTTAACTTTTTGGGCCCATAAACAAAAGGCTTGCCTCCACATCCGTGAGTGAGCGCTGCAATTTTTGTGAGCTTATATTTTGGGGAAAATGTTAAAGTTATGCTTGTGATCCTATTTTCCGCGAGGCCCACCAATGGGCCGCCGCGCAACAGCAGGCCTTTGCCATTTAGAAACTCTTCTATGTGCTCTTGGATTTTCTGTAGAGTTCCAAAGCCAGAAAACCCATTATCTCCATAATCTTCCAAGTTAAAAACGCGCTCGTCTCCGGAGAATATAAGATTACCTTTCTCAATACCCCGAAAAACGTTTAAATAGCGAGAATATAGATGAAGGGATTTCCTAATCTTTAAAATGGTGGGGTTAAAATCCTCGCCATTAAAATTCACTGTGGAGATCGATGGACTGCTACTTAATGTATCTTCTTCGTCTACCTCTTCTTGTTCGTCTTCTAGATCGCTAAAATCTTCACTATCGACGGAGTAGAGAAGTCTAACATAAGAAATAGCTCGCATAGATAAGTCATATTCTTCATTTGTTATAAGCTGTTTTAGCTTATTCTTATTTTCAGTAGATTCTGATTTTTTATACGCTAATATTAAAGCTTCGACTGCCTCATCTACGTGATCAGAAAATAAAGTATTGGTGTATTCTTCAGCTTCTGCTTGGCTTGCACCTGCATGAGGCAATAACGAAGTATGTTTTGTGCTTATGGAAATCTGATACGTGCATGTTTTCTCGTTTAACCAAGGCTCTCCGGAGACATGTGCGGACGATCTCCAGTCAGGAGCTACGTATGTTAAGTTAGGAACACATTTAAGACAAGTATTTACCGGTGCAGTATACACCAGCTCGTCGCACGTATCTAAAATTTTATTATAGTTAGAATCTTGATATTGTAAATATTTAGAACTCATCTTGCTCCTTTATGTCGAAAATACGTTTCGACTTGCAATATATTTAGAACCCATATAAGTGCAGTAATTAAGCTCCCAAAGACTTTTGTTAATTCTTAAGGCCCTTAAGCTTGTCTGCATGGAGCTAATATATTCTTGAACTGTGACCGATGATGCGCTGGCGCGCCATGGTTCAAGCATGGTAATTCCAGTAGCCGTCGCGAGGGCTGCCTGCGTATATGACATTCTTTCAATTGCGCCTATAAGTTGGCCCATTATATCTGATAGCTCTTTAATGCAGTCGCGCGTATTTTCCCCTCTTGCTATTCCCTGAAGCATTTTAACGGGCTGATCTTTTGTGAGCTTATTTCTTAGAAAGCCTAGTTTATGCTCTCCGGACTGATTGCCGGCATTTAGTTCAATAGGGGGCGCCACTTGAATTCTTTTTCCACCAGATGTTAACTCTCCATCTTTTCCAAAACCTTTAAAAGCAAAAGATCGGCCAGTGGTTATTTTAACGCCAGTTCTGCCTATGATCCTTACCGCATCAGCCTTCATTCCAATAGCAGAAACTCCTGTTTTCATGCCAATATGACCAGCAGCTAATCCAAAATGTTTGTCAATATCCGTCTTTTCACTTATATATATGCGCGCAGCATCTGCTCCAAAGTTGGGGTCGACCCAGGAGTCGGGCGCGGGTCCTTGGCCTGTTCGGGCGCTGGCCATTGGACCGGCAACAATATCAATTGTGCGGCAGCGTTGGGCGCCTGGGCCGCCATAGCCAGATGCTAAATTGCTAGGGCGATCGTGACCAAACTTAATCGATGGAGATCCCGCTTCGCGAGGGCCTATTCGCATCTCTCCTTTAGCCTCGATCATATTTATCTTGGTTTCGGCCGGGTTACTTTGTAAAACTCCTGCATCATCAGGGATAATATTAACCGCTGTGGCTCCACGTCTATCAATTTTCTGTTGGAAATTGGTAAGAAGCTTTTGTCTTCTCGGGGAGAGGCGGCCAATATCAAAAAGTGCTTTGTTATTCTTAGACATTATTCTTCCACCGGCTCGAACGGCTCACCTTGACCGGGCGATTCAAAAACAAAATCACCTTGAGTGTACCGGATCCACTCTGGGTCGACGTCGTACCAACCGGGGGCATTATTGGCCTCCAAGAAGGAGTCCCAGTCGCTAAATGTCCTGCCAGCAGAGTCACTATATGTCCAACCCATTTCAAACCATACGCTGCCGCCCGTGCCGACGAGGCCGGGGTGTGCAGGGACTTGAGTTGGTGCAGGATTTTCGGCAGCTGCGGCGGTGTCGGCGGCAGCAGCAGTCGTGGCTTCTTCTTCTGCTGTGGCGGATCCGACAGTCGCAAGTAGGCTTCCTCTCATAATTTCCGAGCCCGGGCGTGGTGTAACTTCTACGTGCACTGCACCATTAGCAGGTTCCATTTTCCACCCATCGGGCGCTACAAAGCCAGACGTGACGAACTCTTCTTGAAGTGTGCCGTTGGCTAACAAGGCGGGGTAGCCCTCGGGGCCAAGATCCGTTTTAAATCGTGAGAAGCCGGCGGAAATAGTAGAGATTGGGGCGCCTGAAACATCAAAGGCAATTTTTGTTCCCGAAGATCCTTCGCATCCGGGACCCACGCAATGATTGCTTCGGCGAGGATCAGCGATCGCTTTATTATATGGTGAGCTTGTCAGAATACCGCGAATGCGGTTAACTTCTGCAATAGGAAAACGCGTAACATCAGAGCGGGGGGCATCACCGGCGGGGGTAGGAACCGGCGGCAGGGTGCCCCCGGGATCCGGGTCGCGGGCCATTCTTATAATCATATTTGAGCCATACCCAACAGTTCTTCCTCTCGACGTCACGCGCGTACCTACAGGAAGAAAACGTGATGCAGCTGCAAAGATACGATCAATACGAGCGTTCCTTTCGGTTGATCTTGAATCTATTTGAGCGAGTTGGGAGGCTCCCAACTCGGAAGAATATGTGCTCATATCTGTGCTTCCATCCCAGTGATCGAATATCGTCAGCAGGGTGTCACACTCTTTTTCTTGAAGTTCGTTTTCTATCTCTCGCATAGTAATGTCTGTGATTTCTTCAAAATAACAATATTGCAAGTTATATCCCAGGTCGCTTTTATCAAGTATAACTTGCACTCTGTCCCCAACACGAGGCACAGGACCATCATATCCTGTTTTAGATATAAATTGCGTATGACATTGAATCAACTGCAAGGCTAATGTTGGGTGCGTATGAATTGTTATGTTACACGGATCTTCCAGAAGAGCATGTGGAGATGGAAATACATCATCATCTAGCATCTCAATTCTTCCATAAAACGAATAAGACCCATTATCGACAGCAGGAGGGTTGAGTTCTATAGCAGGAGGTGTAACACGGGCTGCCTGACGTCGGGAAGCTATTTGTGAAGTGATTACATCTATTTGCGCGCGGTATGTTATTTCTTCCAAATCAGTTCCGAAAGCCATAGCGGTAGCTAGATTCGCTTGTGCTAGCGCGAGGCTTGATTCTAAATCGGATGTGTCGGTTGCGGATTCGGATCCGGGAGAAAACGGCGGAATAGTGACCGAAATCGTAGTGAGGGTAGCAGGAGTCAGTACACGAACCTCAAACATAACCTTGTTCGTGGAGTGATCGTTACGTAAAGTTTGTCTTAATGTTTCAGCAGTTGCGGCCATTGCCACCGTTGCTGTGCCCTGTTCTCCCGGGGTAGTGTAATTTGTTATGGCCACAAGGCTCTCCTGCTTAGTTGTCCTGAATCATATCAAATAAACTATTCTTATCTTGTTCAGAGAGCACGGATTCCTCCTTGCTCCCTTTTAGTCTCAAAGCGATGATTTTTACAAGCTGTTCGTTCGATCTCTGGAGGGTTTCAATGTGTTTCGCAGCAACGGGACTTAAATATTTGTTTTGAGTAGCGTCAGTAGCAATTTGATTAGCTATTTCGTTCAGGAATTCTCTTGATAATTTTCGATCATTACGTACGTTATCAAGGGCTTCGTTAATCAATGATTCCAATTTAACACTACTCATAGTTGTCCGTTTTCCCACTCCCCTTTAAAGAGAAAGTACTTTTTTCTAAACTTTTTGAGAGAATTTACGATCTGTTTTGTATTCAGGCCCGTAATCTCTCTCAAGTATAAATAAATAGCTTTTTTATTAAAAATTTCAATATCATCTTTAGATTCGAATAAAATCATAATTGCCTGGTACACCTTTAGATCATTTTCCTTCATCGAAGAGGTGTCCCAAGAACGAAGTTCTTGGTAAAAATGCTTCCAAAATTCATTTTCTTCGCGTTCTGTCAAATATGAATCATTAGTCGAAAGATATTCTTCCTCATAAGATTTTGAAATATTTTCATAATCCACTTCACGTCTGTTTCTTTTTTGTTGTCTTTTTACTTTGTGAATAAACCAGTTTTTTGTGATTACACTAAAATATGAAAACGCTTTCGACCCTTTTGATGGGTCGTATTTGTCTAAAATAGTCATTAGCCATATTTTACATTCATCTCTGAGAGAATCACAGTTTGGTAAGTTTGTAAATTTATAAGTAAAAACAATCTTATCTACCATCTCATTGAATGCTGGTTGGATATACTGAACATATAACTCTGTTCTTATTCTGATACAATCAGTATTGCTGTATTTTACTATAGCATCTTCATGCACCTGGGTAAAATAATAGTTCTTTTTTCGTTTGCTAGTTCGTGGCAATTTCTTCTCCTATATCTGTTTCTGCTTCTTGTTCTGCTGCCTCTTCTTCGGTTAAATAATAGACATATTCAAACATCTCAATCTGTTCGTCTAAAGCACGCGTGTGTTCCAGTAAGCTTTCTAAAGTTTGATCTCCGTAAAAGCTTTCAAGCTGATATACGGAACGCAAGTGTTCGACAAAAGTTCGGATCATTGTTTGAAAATCACCTAGTTCTTCAGAAATACGAAGTAAGTTACTTACTACAGTGCGCGCATAAACGAAAAGCCCTATATTAAATGCAATAGAGAGTACCAACATAGCTGATAATATTAGTTCAAGTCGGCTCATGTTCTTCTTGTTGCGCTTTTATTTTTTCTTCTTCTAATAACTCACGATTCATTTGTATATATTCGTTCGTAAGAGATCCTACGGCCGCGGCTGTTGGCGGTTTTGCAGTAGGTGCAATGTGTGGGGTAGATAGCATCTTTCTCATACTATCTTCTGCTTTGCACTCAACACAGTCTTTAACTGTCTCATCAATCATGTGAATAACAGAGGCTATTGTAGTACATTCATCACACATATATCTATATCGAGGCATTACTTGACAAGTCCCTTTAGGTCCTTTTCTGTAATCTCTGAGCTATCCGTAACTCTAACTGTGGGTGGGTTAAGGACTACTAATCCTTGTTCTGTATCTTTTAGCTTAAAGCCTTTTAAAATTGGAACGATGTCCAACTGGTTTAAAAGCGACTCTTGAAGAGCCATCATGATTGAGCCTAGCGCCTGTGCAGAAAGCTCAAATGAATCATTATTTTGATTTTTGTTTTGCATCTTATACTCCAAAAATTTGTTTTATGCATTGTTTTACATCTTTTTTTGCAAGCCATCCTAGATCTTTAAGCGGCTCAATATCGGCAACCGAGACTTTGACATCTCCTTTCCTTTCTTTATTATAAACCCATTCGTTCTTTTTTGACAACGAAATAAGATTTTTAATTTCATTTAAACTAGTTGATTTGCCCGCACCTACATCATAATGTTCGCCTTTAAAGTTTTCTGGGTGAAGCATACAGAACACATTGCAGTCTATGATGTCTGATACGTGTATGAAATCTCTTGACTGATCGCCGTCACCGTTTATAATAAAAGGCCTTTTATTTCGCATCGCATGATTCCATGCAGAAATAACAGTAGAATATGCACCACCATATTGTTGATCTTTAGAGAAAACGTTAAAATACCGTAAGGCCACAGTATCTATATCGTATAACTCGGCATAAACCTTACATTCAATTTCTGACATTCTTTTGTGAGCGCCGTAAGGATTACACGGAGTGCCATCGTTTCCATATATGGCAGCAGAACTAGAGAATATTACTCGATTAGCATTCACCATCTTGGCAAACTCTAATACCTGGGACGTTCCAAAGACATTGTGAGATAACGAGGTTGACGGATTGTCAACGCTCCACTGAACACTAGGCTTTGCAGCGCAATGAAAGATAAACTCTGGTTTAAATTGTTTCCAAATGCTGTTCGATTTTAAAAACTTTTCACTTCTTATATCACCCATATATTGTGTGCATAAAAGATCAATGCCCATTGTTTCGTGACCATCTTCACTCAAGCGTTTTAATAGTTTAGAGCCAATATAACCTTTATGTCCAGTAACTAAACATCTAGCCATCAACTTCCTCTATCGCTTTAAATGTAGAATCCCAATCTGTAAATCTAATTGCCTTATCATCAATATAAAATCGTGCACGTGGCTTTTCAGCCGTTACCTTGCTGACATATTGTGACATGTCGTGCTTTTTGAGCCACTCCCAAACCAATTCGGCACCGGTCTTACCATTTACTAAACCTCTGTCTGGCTTTGCCTTACATGTATAAACAATAATCGTATACTTTTCAGCTAAACTCTTAAGAGCTTCGGGCGCTCCATCAACCGGTTCGTCATATATTGTTCCGTCGTAATAACCCTTTGAACACTTGTGAATAACCTTGTCAAAGTCAACTCCAATGTTTATTTGTTCATCTGGGTAACTGTGTTCTCTGATCTTGCCACCCTTCCAATTCAACTTTCTTAGCTCATCGGGAGAGTTCTGGCCAATCGGAGGACACACATTACCAGATCCGTGAGTAAGTTGATAAGTTAATAATAGTGTCAATACTTCAGCAGTGTGATAATAATCCGCACCTAGAACAACTTTAGTTAAATCAGGAATCTCTACGGGAAGATCTTTAGAGGTGATTATAGCAATTTGCATTCCGTTATCACTAGCCCATTGTAAGGCTTTTATAATATCTACCGAAGTACCGGAAGAAGAAATACCCAAAACTAAAGACTTTCGCATCTGTTCTTTGTTTTTAGAAATACACCTGCTGGAAAGCCATGACACCATCCACTGTTCAAAACCCAGATCATTAATTAAAGAAGTCGCAACAACTCCCGATCCAGGACACATTGCATTTTTAGTACCATTTGATAGGCGCGTCATATCGACGGCGGCATGGTCAGCAACGGCAAGATTGCCTCCGTGGCCTAAAACAAAAATGTCGTCACAATCATTAAACTTTTGTTGTAGCTGCTCCCACTCGTCAGTGTGAACCACTTGTACAAATCTATCTCCAATGTTCTCAAAATTAAGCATTTATTGTAACTCCCTATATCCTTCTAATAAAATTGTAGTATCCATTCCTACGGCAATTATACCATAATCCTTATATTTTTTAATTTGTTTGTCAACATCAGTAGGTATATGAACCGCCATCTGTCGAATAGGTATAATATTCTTGATCTTTTCTAGTGCTCTCGCATATGCTTTGCACTCAAAATCGCCAGCTTTTCCTAAACTAGCAGATAGATCATAAGGACCAATCATATAATAGTCAAATCCTTTTTGATGAATCTTATCTAAATTTTGTACACCCTTCTTTGTTTCGATCTGGGCAATAATAATAGATGGGCGGTTTACTAGTTTTCCATATCCCCATTGATTTTCCCTCACCAATCCAAGGCCGCGGCGACCGTGGTACTTTGGAAAGCTACACAGTTCTTGTATTTGTTGTGCTTGTGCTGCCGTTTCTACGGTTGAAAAAATCAAACCCGTTATACCGGCGTCTAAACAAATTCTAATGAGTGTCTTGTTGATTTCTGTAAGTCTAACGAAGCATTTCTTACCAGATGCGGTGATTACTTGGATACACGTAAAAAGTGTTTCGTTGTTGTAGCAGCCATGTTCGGTGTCTAATACCACTCCATCCATGCCGCGGCACAGCATTTCGGAGACAAGAGGGGATGGAATTTGTTGCCATGCTAATCTCATTTATATTTTCCTATAAAGTCTGAACAAATACCAGCACATGATTGAAGATCTTGAACGCTGTATATATCAGGTACCATCTCTGGCATTACACAGATTGAATCGGGAGTTAAAATAGCCCCCGGATAAGTCCAGATATACCCGTTTGTAGTTAAGGTGTATCTGTCAGTTTGGTGCCAAAAAGCTCGCAAGCCAACAGCCTGTTGTGAAAAAGAATGTAGCGCTCGAATATCTTTAGCGTGGATCCACAAGTTACCGGCACGTTCAAAAATCCATTCAGGTGTAATTTCAAACTGCGGCTCATCGTGACCTAAAGATAATGGGGTCGTAAACGACCCCCATATGTCTACTTCTACATCATAACCCAAACTGATTGCTTTGTCAATATAGTCAGGATGATTTTCTTTTTCGGGTCTTGGGCCTTCGGTGTTTCCGCGATGTGCTATTAAAATCATTTTAAAACTCTCTATAAAATATTTGGCGAGTATCCAAATGTTTCAAAATCTTTCCTATAAAACTTATAAACAGCAATAGCTGTTTGTGGATTTTTATAATACTCTTGGTAAGGTGCTCTATTTTGGCTTTTATTAAGATGAGGAAGTTTTGGCGGATTATCGAGGCCTATAAAATCTGTCATTAAAGATTTAAACCCTTCGTTAATCTCTTCAAACTTATAAATCTGGTGTTGTTCCGGCGGTATAGAGGGGTGCAATACCCACATAAACTGAGGACACCACATATTTGGAAAATTTTGTTGAGTGCCCGATGGATCTTTGCCATCTAGATAGCTTATATTATATCTTCCATCGTTTGTGGCATGCAGAGTGACCCTATTGGATAGTTTTTGGACAAACAAATCAAAATCGCTATATAAATCGGAAGCTTTTATCTCAGAATCTGTTTTTTCTCTTGAAATAGCATAATGATAAGACGAAACAAGTCTATCATATGGATTTCTGACAAAATACACTAACGGCAATTTCATAGATAAATCATAAGAATTTCCGTGACCGTCAGTGCCTTGGTCTATGATTAAATTGATAGAACGATGATTTCCGCTATCTCCAGCTAAAAAATCAGCCCCTTCTCCACCTAACATACGATGAATAGAGACCCCTCCTGTTTTGGGAATATGAATATAGAGAAAGTCTTTTTTAATGGGTATAACTTTATAATGATGCGAACCTGTGGTGTTTAATGTATTCATGATCGCTGTCCCGTTATGGCTATACATGTGATATTTTTGTTTAATAATGCTCATTTCTTCACCACATACGCGCTAGGACAAATGTAGTTTAATGTTTTAAGCTCTACATCCTTATCAGCGAAGAATCTGTCGGCGCCGGCAGACTCGGACCACTTGTGGAATGCGTACTCATCAAACACAACAATTCCACCTTTAACAACACGATCCCATAATGCGCGGAGCGTTTCGTATGTAGGCTCTTCTACATCCAAGTCAATGTAAAGCAAAGAGATTCTAAAACCAGGGCGTTCGGCAGCGTATTGTGCAGCTGTCTTTGTGATGTCACCGGGCACTAAATCAAACTCATGTTCTTCAAAGCCAGATTGGACGATGAAGTCTCTAAAAAAGTCTACTTGACCTTTGTCATGCTTATAGTTTCTTTTCTCAAACAACGTGCCCATAGCCTGCTTATCGAGGCCAGAGAGACTCTCTACAAGCTTCTCTGAATCGAAGAAGTCAAATCCTACCACTTTCTTGCCGCTGTTGGGACATAAGAATCTTTTAAGCTTGAGAAATGTAAACATTCCTGTGCCTTTGAAAACTCCACACTCAACAATGTCGCCTGGCAGATGTTTAACGCTATCTACCAATAGTGTACGCGCCAAAAGCTTTCCAAACACCTTTGTGTCTGGACTAAGCATAAATCCATTAAAACAATCAAATAAGTGCTGGGTCGTGTTAACAATTTCTAATTCTTTGATTTCCATTTACTTCTCGTGAAACTTGTTAAAATAATCTAGATCTTCAGGAGTTCCGATTCCCCACATGCCATCAAAGTGGAAAGTCTTAATCTTCTTTCCATCGTTGATAGCCTCATTGAACACCGGACAGACATAGAACTCGTTGTTGACGCGAGTATTACTATCAATCATTTGCTCTGCATATTTAACGTAATCAGAACCGTGCTTCCAATAATAGATGCCTGTAGTAGCTACATCGCTGATGGGCTTCTTCTCTGCCACCTCTGTGACAAATCCATCATCATCAAGTTTTGCAAAACTCCACTTCGGATGCGTAGCAGTAAACGTGAGCATTCCCCCATCTACCTCATCAGCAATCATCGAATACATAAATTCATTACTGTTCCAATCTAAAAACTGATCCGAGTTAGCATAAAGTAGAGGTTCATCGTTGTCAATGAATTCTTTTGCCAACAATGTGGTGCAGGCAGCGCCTTCTGTCATTCCATCCACTTGCACTATCTCACATCCGGGAGAAATCAACCCCAACAAATGCTTAAGGTTATACTGCTCATAGTGCTCTTTCTGCACAACAAAAATGTGCTTTGCATCAATGTTGAGGTTTTCCACCACAACTTGAATCATAGGCTTTCCGTTTACCTCAATTAAGGGCTTGGGAAAGGTATAGCCGGCTTTCTGGAATCGGGATCCGGCGCCTGCCATCGGAATTAAAACGTTCATGTTGCCTCCTTGCCACTTGGGTCTGCTTTCTTTTCCATTCGCTTCATCAATAACTTTTCTAATCTTATTATAATCTACATCTTTACTATCTTTAACTGCACATAAATATGCACCACTGCTCATGGCAGCTTTTCTGCCGTGATGGGAGTCTTCAATAATAACTGTTTCGTCAGGATCTACGCCGGCCTTAAGCATACAGCGCAAATACATTTCCGTGCTGGGCTTTGGCTTATTGACGTCTTGATTTGAATATAGAAAATCAATGTGCTCAAAGAACCCTCTACGAATTAACTGAAGCTTTGCTGTTTCTCTGATAGAGTTTGTGGCGCAAGCAACAACGTATCCTTCTTTCTTGAGCCTGCGTATAATTTGAGCCATACGAACATCAGGTGTAAATGTATCAATGATCTCTACTGTTTTCTTCTGCTTAAGGCGCCACACTGCATCGTGAAGCTCTTTAGGAAGTCCTTTCGCCTTAGTTAACATATTAAGTTTTTTAGTAGTAGAAAGTCCATCATAGGTAGAGAGGTGTTCTCCTCTGTGAATAATATATTTGGAATCAACGTCAGCTAAAGCTTCGTTTAATGCTTCATAATGAAGTTCTCGGGCGTCAACTAGAACACCATCTAAGTCAAAGATTACTAACTTAATCATTTTCTAAATCTCTCGTTTTCTTTAAATGGGTGAACATCGATATCGCACTCTTTACCACCGTCTAGCCATAAATCACCTTCTCGCCATCCAATGTAGTTTTTATCTTTTAAATCCATGTCTCGTTCAAAATAATAATATTGTACAAAGTTAGGAACTTTGGGAGGGCTTGGTGGATTTTCAATAAAGTCAGGTGACCATCGTGTCAGCCATCCATAATACTGCGGTTGTGTTTTCCAAGTATCCTTCCATTTCCAATAAAAAACCTGGGATGTATGAAACCATCCTTCTTTTGAGATCTCATTAGACTTGATTTCGCGCCAAGTTGGCTCACCACCCTGATATTCAGATGTGTCCAATTGCAAGGCATCGTGCGCATTAAGTAGTCTACCATGAACTCTATCGTTTATCAATGACTTGTCTTTATTATAAATTAAAGCACGAATATAATAATCAGCCTCTTTATTCGCGGGGGTCAAAAACCTTTCGTCCCACATACCAATCTTTTTAACGGCGTCAGGAAGATAACTAACAATATTATCTCCAAGCTGTCCTGTTACAAAAGTATATTTCTGGTGCATCTTGAGCAAGTTCGTTGCCCAGTTAGGATCTAACACAATGTCATTTTGCATTGTTACAACAATCTTTGCATCTGGATCATTGAGATTTTTAAAACCATGCAAAAGAGCTTCATTCCAATTGCGAGCAAGGTTTCCAGTATCCCAGTCCGGACGTGTATGATTATGTAAGACAATAACTTTGTCGTTGAACTCCTCGTTAAGCTCAAACTCTGAATGATTGTTGATAATGGTAACTTCTGTATCTGGGATAGTGCTAAAATCTGTTTTATTGAACAGTGTATCAAGGGTCTTGTTTAATATATCGACGCGTCGATAGGTAACAATAAAAACTTTCATATTCTTCATTGATTCATCCTTTTGTAAAGATATTCAGCCAACATAAACTCATATTTAGTATCCACGTCTACAGCTTCGATTTCATCCAACATATAAGAATAAAACTTATCTCCTAAAATATTTCTATTTTTAATCATAAGCTCTCTGGGTAAAATGTTGGCTGCAAAGTTTAACGCATATATATCAGGCAAGTCTTGTGATCTTGGATGGTTTTTGGGATCATAGTTTATTGCCTTGTCCTCAAGCCACAGATATTCCTTAATAATATTTGTAGTTACGACCGAATCGTAGTCAGCGTAAGTTTTATAAATCTCAATGCAAGCTTGCATAGACTGATCACGAATCAATGGACTAGTCACTGGAGTCCATAGGATATCTTTGCAGTCAAGCGTGGATGCTAGATGCACGTATACATCTCCCATAGGAACGGTATCGCTAGCATAAAACGGGTCTCGCTGCATTGGAAAAGCTCCGAGATCTTCTGCAATGTTAAGCATTTCTTCGTCTTCAGACGTTACTACTACGCGTGAAATGTCTTTTAGGCGCAGTGCTTGTTCTATCTTTATCTCAAGCATTGTAGAGCCGCAAAATGAACGAATATTCTTTTTAGGAACTCGTTTAGAACCTCCCCTCACTGCAATCAGCACATTTATATCAATTTCTCTCGACATTAGAACTGCCCTCCGTTAACATCAATGGTAGCTCCTGAAATATATGAGGCTGCGCCCGAGCACAAAAATAGGATCGGGAGTGCCTGCTCTGTTACTGTGGCTATTCTACGCACTGGTATCTTGCTTCCTAAATCTTTTAGCTGTGCGGCTGTCATGGATTCAGTCAGCATATCAGTTTTGGTTTGACTTGGACAAACACAATTAACTAAAATATTATCTTTGGACACTTCTTGAGCCAGCTGCTTGGTCAGGCCTATAATTCCATATTTGCTAGCCGTGTAATGTACGCCACTAACAATGCTTTTGTGTCGGCCCGCTATAGAAGACACATTTACGATTCTTCCATATTTACGAAGTCTCATTATAGAAACAGCGTGCTGGCAGATTAAGAAAAAGGACTTTAAATTTGTATTCATAACTCTGTCCCATTCATTACTATCGAGGTTTTCAATAGGCTCGCAAAGATTAGTGCCAGCCATATTTATAACAAAATCAAGATTATAAATATTAGAAAAAAGATCATTAATATCGGATTCAAAGCTAATATCACACTTGATGTGGCGGACTCCATACATCATAGGATCAGTCCGAGAAGCACATAACACTTCAGCGCCAGTAAACACAAACTGACGACATACTTCTTTGCCGATCCCTCGGCTTCCGCCTACTACTAAAACAACTTTGTCAGAAAAGTTAAATTCAATATCATCCGTCTTCATAGACATGCTCTACATCTGGGCGTGTAACAGCATATCTCACACCGGGAGAATCTCCTACACATGTGATTTTGTGCCAAACGCCACGAGGCACCACGATAATGTCATGCTTTTTTACTCGCTGGGTGCCCATGTCTTCAATCCACCACTCCCACTCTCCATCTAAAATAACCCAATTTTCATCAGCATCTGGGTGAAAATGTTTTCGGTTGCCCTCGCCAGGGTGCTGTTGGATAACTACACCTCCGAACAGATCATTATAAGCTATTCGTACGGCCCACGAACCCATCCCTAAATCATCGCGAAGTTCTTGAAGATTTACAGTCGTACAGTTTTCGTATTTTACTAACTCTGAAACTGGTACTCCATCTTGCTCAAGAACCCTGATTAGATCACTATCTGATTTTGTTTTTATTCCCATTAACTTGTCTCGTGTTTAAATTTTGGAAGCTTTTGATATTTATTGATTCTTTCGGTCAACTCATCAGAATCAAGCTTGTCTTGTAAATATTTGTCTAAAACAATATTGCCCCTATTGTTTAATAAAACATTTTTAAAATGTGTGATTTGTCCTAACTGATCATGAAGGGTTTTGTCTGGACCATAAGGTGTACCCTCTTTGCCAAACTTTTCAATGTAGATTGGGTTATATTTTTCAGCAGCTGATTGTGGGATTCCGATATTATAAAAATCAATACCAGTTACATACAGCTCTTCTAAAGGATAACGACAGAGTACATTTAAAGCACCGTAGCCAGAATTAAAATTAGCAGAGTTAACAGTATAACCTATCCCAGCAAACTTTTCAACATAAGATTTAGCATAAAGCTCCCAATAAAGAGCCCAGCGATCCCAAGTGTCATCTTCGTTTTTAAGATGTGTAATTGGAATGCCATACTTTTTCAGATATGAATCGTATTCTGCTAACACGGTTCCCCACCTTCCGTCTGGCAAAGGTCGAGCATTTGTGTCGTTGCACATCAAATATTTAGGATAGTCACCTGGGGATAACTCCGATAAATACTTTTCTAGAGCTGGGCCATAGTTAGCATTCATACAACTTTGTATAATGTGTGTCTTTGAACCATAATCTTCTGGTTCAAAAATAGCTCCCTGAATACGGACAACTATATCATAGTCATCGATCTTGCTTCCATTTCCGCTATTCATTAAATATGGTGAAGGACCAACGTAGGCAACTCTCTTGCCGGAAACCAAATCTGCAAATTGCTCATCTATGCGGCAATTATCGATAAAAAGATTTTTATTGTCTTCCATGGTTTGAAAGACTTCTACACACTCATTAGGCAGCAGCTTGCAACCATTTTGAATCTTGTTGTTAATGTCTCTTGTGATGGAGGGCCATGGATTAGTAAGAGTGCGTAACGTTTTAAAATCAACAGTTCTTAAATGTTCTTTAGCGATATCTTTGCTATCAGTACTTGGGCCTTGTAGAATGATATTGAGGGGCACTTTTTGATTTATAAATCTTTCATGTGACAAATCAAAGAACTTTGTAACTCGCTCTATGTCCCAATAATCTACATCACTATTTTCGGTTGCCGGCTTAACAGTTTTAGACATAAATATCTTTATAAATGCCTCCTTGATACTTAAAGAATCTTTAATGGCATCCGGAGTCGGTGCATAAAACTTAAGCACCCCTCTCTTCTTCCAGGCCGGCAAGATCCATGACCACATCTGATCCATACAATATTTATTATAGGCGCCGTCGACGTTATGAGGAGCTTCGGTATCTGTATTGCCATTGTGATATATCATTTTGTGGCTGCATACCACGTTGCCAAGAAACGGTGTTTCTAAAATATTAAACAAATGGCACGCTTCTACACCTCCACCGAAACGAGTTACCATGGGAAAAAACCAATCCATTAAAGTGTGATGGACCACTTTCATTCCACAATGACTAAAGGGTAGAATAGAGCTATCTAAAGAATCTCTATAAGCAAAGTTGGTAGCAAAGGGCGTAATCATACCGCTGCCAGGGTAATATGTCAGCACTGCAGGATTATATTCGTTTAGGTCTTCTAATATTTGAGCATCAGCGTCTAAATGTCGTAGTGGTTGAAAGTTATAATCATAATCTACAAATGCATAATAATCATATTGCTTTGGGACCATGGCCGCCAAGGTGTTTCTTGTATCAGTCCACGTAGTGTTGGGACAAAATGCTAATGCGTCATCATGAGGCGCATCATGGGTTACAAAGTAAAAATCACTTTCATCTTTATCGGCAAACATTTTTACATGATCAGGATTGGGACTCTCTGGTGTTACTTGTAAAATACAAAATCTCTTCCTATTCATTTTAAGTTCTCCAAATAATAGCTATTAATCTGTACAATATCTTTTTTCTCATTTCTGTATACCCTATAATTTGTCGAGTGGCAATCAGACTTTTCAAGGATGACACCTGTTCCGGCATCCATCACCACTATATTATCTCCGCAAAGCACATACCACTTAACCAACTCACCATTTTTAAAATCTTTTATAGTTCGTTCATCCATCTTTCGATCATTTCCTCAATCATGCTTTCAAATGTATACTCTGTCTGCCATCCCAATATCGCATGCGACTTCGAAGGATCACCTTTAAGGTATTTAAGTTCCTCGGGGCGCATGTATTTGGGATTTTGCACAACATAATCACGATAGTCCATATCTAGTTTTTTGAATACCGTTTCACACAAATCAGCTACTGAATGAGTTTCTCCTGTGGCTACAATAAACTCTTCCGGAGTTTCGTGATTGATTATCATGTGCATTGCGCGCACGTAGTCTTTAGAGTGCCCCCAGTCACGGTATGAATCCATATTACCAAGTTCTAGCTTATCTGTCAAGCCTTTTTTAATCTGCACTGCTGTTTTGACTACCTTGTTTGTTACAAAGTTAGATCCTCGCCTGGGCGATTCATGATTAAATAAAATCCCATTGCACGCATGAAGCTTATAGGCATGTCGATAATGACGCACCAAATTGTATCCCATAACTTTAGCGCACCCATAAGGGCTAACTGGGTTCATGGGAGTTGTTAGGCGCTGTACACCATCGTCATCTACAGAGTTTCCAAACATTTCTGAAGAACTTGCTTGGTAAAACTTGGCATTGGGGCACAAGGTTCGGTACACCTCTAGCATGTTTAACACCCCTAGGGCATTCGTCTGAATTGTGAATGAGGGCATATCGAAACTTACTCGGACATGACTCATCGCGCCAAGATTATAAATCTCATCTGGCATAACAGAGCTAACAATTCTTACAAGCGAAGGGTAGTCTAGGAGATCTCCATAGTGCGTATGGAGGTGCTCTTCGCTGCCTAAACGGTGTAATCTAAAATTTTGGTTTTCAGCAACAGAGTGCCTTCGTACCATACCGTGTACCTCATAACCTTTTTCTAACAGAAGTTCGCTTAAGTAACTTCCGTCTTGGCCGGCAATACCGGTGATCAATGCCTTTTTCATTTAAAAACTCCCATTTTTCTTAAGTCTGGCCAATCGGTGACTTTCCATCGGATTGGCTGTGTGTTGATAGCCTCTTCTATTTTTGAAAGACCCAGCTGGGCTGTTTCAGGGGTCATATAATAGTGGTATCCCATACTAATGATATTTTGTTCGCGCCATGGAACATCTGATACTCTGCCGTCATACGCCATCATTTTCAGCTCTTTAGCTGCTGTTGGATTATCTGTTAAGATCATTCCTCCGCGGCCAACATTTAAATGTTTTTTATACTGAAAACTTAAACACATAAGAGTGTTTGAAATATACCCATCTTTCTTCCAAAAGACTGCTGCGTCAATGATATTGGTATTACCTAGATAGTAATAGTCTTGCCACTCTTCATCGCGCCAATGAAAATCAATATTAAGCTTCTTTGCTAAAAATGGAACAGAGATATATGTTCTACATGGAGTCGAAAAGCTTTTTACTTCTTTATATCTCAAGCACAGTTCAATCGCATGAGTACAGCAATCAACAGCAACTGCGTAGGGAGCACCATAAAACTCCGCTACTCTTTGTTCAAATTTGTTGATTACATGAAAGCTCACTTAACACACTCTATATTTAAGCTAACAAGAATTCCATTTTCTTTATCCATGTGTGGTAAATACGCCTGGGAATGATCATCAAACATGTGATGCTCTGTCTCTCTCCAATCATATAACCTACAATCCTCAAAATGGCAAGAAATTAATAATGTTTCCAAGCTTTTAAAATCATAAACATGCTTGTGGTATATGGTATCATTACCCATAGACATCCTTCCGTATAAAGGCCCAATAAAGTTATCAAGCAAAAAGGCACCTGTAGTATATAAGTGAGCCATAATCGCAAAGTTAGGAACCGCCACTCTTAAAATACCACCTTTCTTAAGGACACGATGCCACTCTTCAATAAGTGGAATCACTTCCTTTCTATCAAAATATTCTATCACATGTGAGGCATAAATTAAATCTATAGTTTCATTTTTAAACTGTGATAGATCGGTAATCGATTTATAGTCTGTATGATCATAGTCACCAGAATCAATATGTATCCAATCAGAACCAAAATTGCGCCAACCACACCCCATATTAATTTTATTCATCCACAAACACCTTGTCTAGAGCTTGTCCATAATAGGGCCCTGTTTTGTATTCTAAAACGAGCGTGTCATCTTCTAGAATCTCGTAGTTATGACCGCCAAATAAAGTTATAGACAGATCGCCTTGATTGAGGATCCTTTCGGCTATAATAGAATCGTCCTCATCATAAAAAATAGCTTTAACTTTACCATTTAGAACAACCCAGGATTCTTGTGCAATGCTTTGCTTTGGGACTGCCTTATAAACATGCTTGTGTGGTCTAAAAGTTTTACCCTTTTCGTACTTTAAGATAGCCAACTGAAGAAACTGTTCATCATCTACGACATCATATCGAGGGGATGCCAAATATTGTGTTTGGCAGACAATGTGCAGCAATCGTTCTGGCTGGGCTTTTGAATAGATTTTTTCAATCATTTAAGGCTTCCTCTAATGTCATTCTCTTAAAGCATCGCAGAGTAGTGATTGGGCTACAGTTAATCATCTCTATTCCAGCGTGGGACGCTTTATATGCGAATGCATTCCAGGTAGGGAGATGAAAATCAAGGCCGCGCGGAACGTTGTATTTATCGCCGGCTTGTTGATAATCATCAAACCAATAGTTAGGATTGGCATCCGGCGTCTCCTCTATGACAAGGCCTGGGCCATCTTTTTTACTTCCTTCTACAAACTCCACATAGTTACAGTCGACACCTAATAAGATTATTTTAGTGTATCCCATACATACAGCCGCGGAGCACGCATTGGCCCCCGAATTGCCATTATCGTGAAATTGAGTAAAATCATTTGGCGAGGTATTCCATTTTTGTGTGCTTCCGTATTCTGCCATATTTACATATTGTATTCCGGGCGCCTCAACAATAGGCATAATATAGAAGCACTTCTTGATTGGTGAATCATTAACAAGGCTAATAAACTTATCTTTATGACATTCGGTGACCCTGTAGTCAAAGCAGCCATGGTACGTAGGGTACCAATCCAAGCGCTCGTAAGCGCGATATGCAGAATTTAAACCGAATGTATCAAACCCATTTAAAGCTTTAAAATCCACGTCCCCTAAAGAAGGTCCGTTGCCCATCAATATTAATGTTTTATTCTTCATAATGGTTCCAAAATTTTGTAGTTCGCTCTTTCATATAAACATAGCAGGCATCTTGATTAGCAAACCAATCTTCATTGATGTGTTGCACATTATCGTTCAAAATTAAATCACACCCCAATAGGCGCGCCTCTATAACGATACGTGGACAAGTATCTCCACCAAGAGGTTTAAAAATTAAACCTTTAGAAGTGGACATCTTTATCAACATCTCATGATATTGCAGCTTCTCGACCAGTTCATATTCTAGATTATTTTCAGTGGCATATGCTATACATTGTTGAGTGCCCTTAATCCACGATTCTGATTTTAAAATAAGATATTTATTATTTTTTTCGTTATCCTTGATGGATTCCATAAATCTTAAGTCACCTGGGGAGAAAATAGAACTCAATACCTCGCATTTTTCTTCTTTAAGAATGCCAATGCGGGACATGAATATTTCTTTTTGTACGCTACTCATAAACCATATTTTTTTAGCATACCCATAGAAGGCTGTATTTAACTTTCCTTCGGTGGTATTTAAACAATCGCATTCTTCGCCAGTGATAGCCAGATGCTTTTCTATAGATCGAAACTTACACAGCTTATAATCATATTCAATGATCGAATAATCGGCATGTCGACACATATAAAGCTTTGTTTCATCAGGAAGACCAGCAAAGTTACAAACGACCCAATGCGCATTCGAATGCTGATCGATCATAGCCGGGGTCAATCTAAAGCTTTGGGCGCCGCCAACTTTAGTTTTTAATTTTGAAGCTGCAGCCATTATTGCAGCAGTCGTAAGTTCTGCTCCGCCGGCATACTGCTCGACGAACATATCAGAAACAAAAACTATATCTTTCATAACAAATCACTAAGCAAGTCGTCAATCTCTGCTTTCATCTCCTCTATATCTTTAAGAGAGATCACTTCATTTACAAATTGCGAATACATATTTTCAGACGCAAATCTTTTGTGAAGTTTCTTTGCATATTTTGCCGCTGGAAGCTTCTTTTTATCAGCATCCTTAACATCGTTATAACACTTCCTCATCTGTTCTTTAGATGAAGCTTCGCGTGGAACTGCCCACATTGATTCTTTAACTATAACACCTTCCCATATGAGTTCTTCCGGGATTGGTTGAATATCAAAAGCAACATTATAAAAATGTTGCTTTTTCTTTTCGTCACACAAAAAGTCTAACTGTCCAGACCATCCGGGAGCGACTACAGGAACACCTGTATAAGCCGCTTCAAAAATCGGCAAACCAAACCCTTCACCGTGTGCCAGTGTTAGAAAGGCAGAGACTTTAGGATGCCCATACAGAGAGTGCATTTCTTCATCTGTCATATCCCCATGTAGAAGATATACTTTTGCCTTACTTTCCGGAAGAGACCGGATAAAGTTTTGCAACTCCATAAGCGTTGCCTCTCTATCTATCAAGCAATTTTTTGCTTTGCTTGTTTTTAGAATAAGCCCCACATTGTCATTGGTAAATTCTTCCAAAAACCACTTTATCGTATGTAATAAGTTTTTCCGGGGTCCATATTGAGCAACACATAAAAAATTAGTATCAGTAGTGGTGTCAAAATCGAGCTGCTTAAGTTTCTTATAAGGCTTAACTGGGTAATTTACATGCGCAATCGGTGTCTGTAAAGATAAGGTGACGGATTGATTTGTACGCGTATCAGTCCCTTGATAATCTGTCGACTGAAAAACGTTCTTTGAATGTTCCGAAACAACAATTATCTTATCCATTTCGTTTGCCTTGATAAGCCACTGGTGTGCTACTTTCGTAGTCTCAATGCCGGCAGTATAGCCTACATTATAGTCCGCTAAATCTTCAAACTCGTTAGGGATCGTAACTTGAATTGAGATGTCAAACTTACCATTCTGCTGTATATATCCGATAGTCTTCTCAATGGTGTGGTCAATCCACTCTCTTTCTGGAGTGCTTTCATTAATCCAAGATGTTTGGCCCCATTGTAAGGGTTGAATATAAATATCAAAGACATCCGAACGACTCTGCAGAGACCTTAAGGCAAATCTAGCCTGCTCTCCATATCCAGAGCGCGTCAAAAGCGGGCCCTTAAGTAATACTTTCTTTTTCACGCTACCTCCATAAAGTGCCATCTCTTGTATCCGAGTCTTGTATCCCATGAGCCATGGCGTTCTACAATATCATCCATAGTTTCTACCCACTCTCTTTCATATTTTTCAAAATTATAGTTTTCTTTAACGTGTGCACGTCCCTGCTCGGACATCTTTTTATATTTTGCATCACTTAAGTTCACGGCCTTTGTAAGGGTCTTAATAAAATCCTCTTTACTGATTCGATCTTCATAGATATAAGGTACCTGCAGTGAACCAATTATAGATTTAGAGCTAGGCTGGATTCCCCAACCAAACCATTCTCTACCATTTGTTACTTGCTCTTGAAGGCCGCCGGTCATATTAACAACAATAGGGCTACCACAAGAAAGAGACTCTAATGTTGCCAAGCCAAACCCTTCAGCGTCTGAAATGTTGATAGTGAAGTCGGACGCGTTATAAAGCAACGCTAGCTCATGTGGGTCGACCTTATTAGTGGATAAGAAGACTTGGCCGCGATTTGCCTGGAGGTGCTCAATAATATGAGGAAGATCCTGCCCATGAGGATCTCGGGGATCCGTATGCATCAACAAAGTGGCCTTATCATGGCCAACTTTATCTAGAAACTCCTTAAACCACCAAATAAGTGTACCACTCTGCTTTCTTCTCGCGTTTCTATTGTTCCAAAAGAACAATTTTTTATTAGGAGAAGCAAAATCAGATTTGTTAACCAATAACTCTTCACGAATACCTTTAATTTTTTCTACTGATTCGGGATCAGTAAGCTTTTTAAATATATCTCCGTGAACTGCGTGCGGCAAGTATTTGGATGAAACACTAGGAGCCACTTGTTTTAGGATCTCTGCTGTAACTTTCGAAATACAAATCACCTCATCTGTAGAGCGATAAAACCTTGCATTGAAATTAGGTGCGGGAAAGTTGTCCCATACATGATAATAAACCAAGGGAACATTGACCCTGATTTCGTTTTCAATCTCCCACAACCATCCATAAAACCTAGGATCAGTCATAAACCAAATTACATCGGGTCGCTCTTTTTGCATAATAGAACGAAGCATCCCGGGTGTTCCATATCCATCTACGGGAAAGATCTTCCAATCTTCGCCGTGAGGCTGTACAGATTGAGGCGTATAATCATGATGCTTAATAGCGCCTCCCAAGCATACAAATTGATAGCGCTGTGTTTTTAAAAGCGCTTCAATCATATATCTTGTTTGTGTGCCAACACCAGATGGTGATAGCGGGTGGTCGGATAAGACCAAAATCTTTTTCTTTGTCATTTACTCCTCACGGGCATTCCTTTGTGTGTCTAAATGTACATCTATCACAGGAAAGCCTGTTCTTAATGTAACGCTTATTTTTAATATTGTATAATGCTTTGTGCAATAGTTTAAGAGCGTTTTCAGTTTTTCGCGGTCCGCTCGTAACCCTAAATAGCTCTACTCTGTTTTTCTTTGCCGTTCTCTTAAGCAGTGCAAAGTGGGTTTCTACATCTTTCGGGTCGATATTCATTTTTTGCGCAAAGAAGTGTTTATAAAGCGTAAGTTGGTAAGTTGTCATCTTTTCGCTGCGGCGGCGCGAGTCCCATCCCCAGCCGCAGGTCTTCCAATCAAAAATGTGCACTTTTCCATCAGGCGTTGAAACAATGGCGTCAATAAAGCCCTTGAACATATAATCATCTTCGCCGAGAACTGGCTCATAAAGCTTTAATTCTACTGCTTCGACTTTATATTCTCCGAAGTACTCGGAGACAGCTTCTTCAATTTCTGGAAGTATAGCCTTCCCTTGTCCCACCATGTCAGAGACAAGTCGATCATCCACATCCACATCGTCGTCCAATGAAGCAATACAATCAGAAAAGCTACTAACAAAAAATCCTTCATCGTCAATCTCTTCCTTTAATAGTTTCTTCTCGCACACAGCATGTATGGCTGTTCCGAATGCAGTAAATGCATTTCCTTTGAACCCTTTTAGCTTGTCAACGCGTGTAAGCTTATGATAAAACGCGCACGTTACCCAATCTTTGAGTTCCGAATATGAAATATGTGGCAAAATCCCTCCAGATTTATATTATATTATAACCACTTTTTTATTAGTTGTCAAGTTTTTCTGGATTATGAAGAACTAATAGTTTTTTATAGAGTTCTGGGCTTATCTTTTGTAAAAACCCATGTTCATCAGAATGAAGGTAAAACTCTGTGAACGCCGTTGCAAAATATTCTCTTAACGAAGTTGCCGCATATGGAGACAGGAAGACGCCTTTCATGATTTCTGATAACTTGTTATAGCCCACTTTCTTGTGTAAGAAGTTATCAAACTCTTCATCATATTCCGGATTCATAAACATAGCGGTTGGTGCCTTATACCCTAACTTCCATAAAATATCGTGAAGATACATTCTTTTTTTCAAGAATTCTTCCTCGACTTTTTTATCACCGTAGATAAAATAACCATGAGGCTCTTCAAGCGAATGAGAGATCTCGTGTATTATATCGTCACACATGTCAGCTGCATCGTCTTGAATGTTAGAAATATAAAGAGTTCCGCCATCGTAAAAAGCATTAAGGTTTCGTTCTTCAAACTCATCAAACCACCCAACGATGATCATTTCTACTTCATCTCGCAAGTGATCGGGCAAGATATCTTCAACCTTGCCTACAACTGATTCAACGTCTACGTTTTCAACCGGATCTTTAAAAAAAATATGAAGACCGGAAGATGTATAAAAATCAGTCTGCTTTCTGCGCAGATTTTCCTGTTGTTTCAATAAAAAGTCTTTCAGCATCATCTAATCCTGTTTGATATCCTCGCAAGAAGTTCTCTTCTGCGAATGAAAAAGTGAACTCTGGAAAATCTGATGCTAACACTTCAGCTATCATATTAACAGTCACTTCGTCAGCTTCTAGTTTTGTTCCCACATATTCTACCAAGTATGATTTCAAATCTGAATCTGGCATCACTGGCATCGCTAATGTCTCATTAGTGTGTACATCTCTTTCATTTATAGTCTTTTCTTCACTCATTAAAAACTCCTTATGTTAAATATTATAACATTACAACATTCATTTGTCAATCATAAAACTTTAGATGCTAAAGTTGCAAGCTCTGATCTTTCGCCCTTCTTGAACGTTACATGGCCCGCGATTGGATATTGTTTAAAACTTTCAATAGCATGAGCTAAGCCATTTGATGTCTCATTCACATAAATATTATCGATTTGCTCAATGTCTCCTGTGAGGATGATTTTTGTTCCGTCGCCGATGCGCGTTATAATAGTTTTAATCTCGTGTTTTGTTAGATTTTGAGCCTCGTCGATTATAACAAAAGCATTGGCAATCGAGCGGCCGCGAATATAAGTAAGGGCCTCAATCTCAATCTTTCCCTTGCCCATATACATCTCTAGGGATGTTCTATCCCCCATAAGAAATTTTAAGTTATCTTGAATGGGCATTAGCCAAGGGAGCATTTTTTCTTCCATAGTACCCGGAAGAAATCCAATATCTTTACCTAAAGGCTGAACAGGTCTAGATACAATAAGTCTAGAATAGTGATTATATTCTGCGCGCATACCGATTGTTTGTTGTAAGCCGGCGGCGATGGCCATTAATGTTTTTCCTGACCCCGCGCGGCCAATCAAAGAAACAATCTTAATATTAGGATCCATCAACAAATCCATTGCAAACGCCTGCTCTTTGTTTCTTGAGTTAATATTCCAGTCTGGCAGCTTATCATGTATAATTTTTCTTAAAGGGTCATGATGGCCCTTAAAACGTGCTAGCGCTGTTTTTTTCTCATTAGCATTAGACACCATCATAATAAACTGATTCGGGTGCCAGACCGCTCCTACTTCGTCTTGTTCAATGAGAATGTCCTCTCCTTCATAAAAACGATCAATAATTTGATCGTCTACCAAGTGTTCTACAAATCCGCTATAAAGATGATCTGAGGATTCGGCCGCTTTTTCGGTGATATAGTCTTCTGCTAGCATTCCAATTGAATCACAAATTACTCGCATATTAATATCACGAGAAACAACAATCATTTTTCTATTTGGCTGTTCTTGTTGTACTGCTTTTGCAGTGGCAAGAATAACGTGGTCAGGAATTCTAAGATCTAAATCTGGAGGAAAAACTGAGCCAGCCAAGCAGCCGTATGACATTACTTTAATGAGGCCTTTTCCTTTTCCAAGGCGGATACCTTTTTGGAGATCACCCAAGATTCTTAGTTCGTCAAGGGTTCGAATTATTCGACGGGCATTGGCTCCAACTGAATCTTGGCGTTTTTTATGCTTGTCTATCTCCTCTAACACTTTAAGAGGAATAAAGATATCATGATTATCAAAACGGAATATTGCATCTGCATCCGTTAAGTAAACGCTGGTGTCCAATAGATAGTTTTTCTTAGCCATCTGTTTTTAAATAGTCCCCTAAAGTAATACTAATCTGTTCTCTTATTCTTTCTTTTATTAACTTTGCGTTCTTTTCTAATTATGTTCGTTTCTAAAATAAGCGTTTCAATATTGTCAGGAAATTGAAATGCAATATGCCATTCTTTTCTTAGTATAGTCGCTTCGCGCTCGCGTGTTAAATGAGTGCGCCAAATAACATAACTAGGATCCTTGGGTGGATTTCTAATAATACGCTCTAACAACTTAACGTGAAAACGGGGAATAGCTTCACCCGCACAAGATTTCACCAATACGATATCACCCACCTTATACGTCATTAAAGTAACTATGGTGCTTCCAACAGCGAGGTTCATAAAGTTCTGAACCTCCAACTGTTATTTCAGCAATATCTTCTACTTTTTTATGTGTATAATATGCGTCTTGGCCGCAGACTGTACAGACAGCAGGACACTTTTCAATATGAGTGGCCCATGGAAATAGTGCCTCAATCTCCTCAAATGCCTTTCCAGTCGCAGATAAATCCAAAGACGATACTACAATCGTTTTACCTTTTTTAAACAAGTCAGTAAGCACCCAGGACGCTCCAGGTATCATAAAGGCCTCATCTACAGCAATCACATCGTACTCATCATGGTGATTTATAAATTGATGAATCTCCATGCCACTATTAACAACCCGAGCAGGCATTGAGGCGCCCGAGTGTGTTGTAATGTTTGTTTCAGAATAGCGATCGTCAATGCTGGGCTTAAACGCAATAATCTTTCGCTTCTGATATTTATAGCGATCTAAAACCGCAAACAAACGGGTAGTTTTCGATCCAAACATTGGTCCAGTAAAAATGATGAACTTTGGATTCATGGTGCCCTTATATGGAGCGAGTGACTGGATTCGAACCAGCGACCGCCACGTTGGCAACGTGGGGCTCTACCACTGAGCTACACTCGCCTGGAGCCACTTATAGGAGTCGAACCTACGACCTGCTGATTACAAATCAGCTGCTCTACCAACTGAGCTAAAGTGGCGAAAGAACCGGTTTTTTAGCGTCCAAGGAAAACCGGTAAACCCCTGCCTACGTAAGGATCAGGCAGCCACCTATTGTTATTATTAGTCCGACGATACAGCGGATTCGCTACTGGTACTGGTGGTATCAGTAGTCTTTGCGGGGGTTGTAGGCGTAGTGCCTTCGGTAGTAGTTGTAGTTGTCTCAGTAACGGTGGTTTCCGTTTCAACGACGTCTGTTGTAGTTTCTGTTGTTTCTGTGGTGTTGTCGGTTGTTTCTTCTGTCTCGGCACAACCAACCAATACAGCCAACGCAATAATCGCTCTCATAATTTCTCCTCTAGTTAAGCGTAATAGTTCCATTTTCGGTAGGAACAGATACCGTCCAAGAGCCGACAAATGGCGACTCCATAATAAGATCATCTACGGGAATCTTTACTTCTGCAGTGAGAGTGCAAAATCCTCGCTTATGATCATACTTTTCAATTGAAGACTCGATAAAATCGAGATCATAAAAGTTTTCACGAATAGTTTCGCTGATAAAATCAGAGAATCCAAAACTCCCTCTCTCGTATTCTTCAAGAAATCCGCCGCTGCGAAGATCTTCAATAATATTAGTACCAAACAAAGTTGTTACTGTAAGTCCAGGCGTAGCAATAAGTTCTGCAAACTGTTCTACTACGTTGGTATTCGACAAGGCAGTGTCCACCTCGTCTTCGTTCATAAGAAACACATCTGTTCCTTCACTGTATGTAAGAGTAGCCATGGCGTTTGGTGCCGTGCGCATGCTCTTTAGCTTTTGAGTAAATGACATTTATTCTCCTTTATTATATTCTAGCCAATCGAACCAAAAACCAAGCGCAACCATAATATGTATTATAGCCGAACTTGATAACTCTATTATATCATGGTAGTCATTAAGATGCAAGTGTACATGACCAATAATCCAAAACGGAATCGCAAATTGTTGGGTATACCAAATTAAAGCAAATTTGCTAAACTTATTTATTTTAGCTATCAACGCGCGTTGTAAGATACTTTACATCAGTTGCAACGTCGCTCTTAAAGCGACCAAGTTCTCCACGAAGCGTGTGAATATCATCAGACATTGCATTCATTCTGATTAAAAGTCGTGAAATCTGCTCCTTTTGATTGCTAATCTCTGTCTTAAGCGCCTTGACGGTGCGGGTTTCTGTTGTAGTTGTAGCCATTTGTTTCTCCTTATTAAATGTACAAAAGTCTTTTAGTTTTTTAAGCATTTCTCAATCCACACAACAATGTAGTCATCTTTAGTGGGAGGGGAAATGTTAATTTTAGTATTTTCTGTGATATCTAGCGGCATAAGACATGATTTTAAAATCTTAATGGGGATTCGGTATCCTCCCGAGATCCATGCCACTTTTTCTGCTTCACAGTCTGCTTTAATTAGAAACTTATTCTCACTAGGGTACCAAAAGTTATTGTGACCCTTTTCAGAGATATAGCATACTGTATTCTTCTCAATTCTCATTTTGTTCCCATAAATAGTTTTTCCACAAATCACTTATCATTGTAGTAGTTTTCAAAACACTAGTTTTAGGTTTTTTAGGTTTTCTTATTGGTATCATACCACATTCTTTTGGGGTTCTGCAACCTTTTTTTTGATTACATTTTTTACAAGCTGCGACCAAATTTGTCCATTTATTTTTGCCGCCGCGGCTTTTTGGAATCAGGTGATCAATCGTCAACATCTCTGTTGGTAACTTTTTTGTACAGTATTGACACGTATTTTGATCTCTCCAGATAACATTTTGTCTATTACACATAATGCCGCCAAAACGATATCTTACAACATTTTTTAATACAATAACTGCTGGAACTTTAAAAGTTTTTGATGGAGAGTTTATTTCCCGGGCATAAGTTTCGATAGCTTTTGCTTTACCAATGATACACAAAACTAACGCCTCAAGTGCGTCAATAATCTCAATTGGACGATAGGTTGCATCTAGTTTTAATGCTTTCATAGTTTCGTCCATACTATAACTACTTTATAAGCAGTTGTCAAGTATTATCTTTCTGAATGTTTTGGTGATGTGCGCACTGGTGGTGCAAGTGATTGTTCAAAATCACGGGCATTTTGTACTAAATCTGACGAACTAGCTAGTTTTTTATCTCCACCAACTCCCCATAATAATTTTACTCCCATTTCTTCACAAACGGCCTGTTCGGGAGTGTTTGATCTTCCTCGATCTCCACCATTTGCAAAAAAAACAGGCTTAAGCCTCCTGATGGCTTCACAAACTGTTCCATCAGTGTCATCAACAGAGTCTACGATAATAACACCTTTAATCGAATTTAAAATTTCAGCGCGCTGTTCAAAAGTCATGAACACGAACCCTTTCTTTCTGAACAGCCAGTCATCAGAATTTGCTATAACAATAACATCTCCAAAATTAGCCGCATCTCTAATCATGCGGATATGGCCTGCATGCACTGGGTCAAAGCCCCCAGACACCATAACTGTTGGTTTTTCATTTTCTTTTTTAAACATATCTTGATGAACTGTCATTCTATTTTCCTTTCTTTGGTTCCGGGAAGTGCTTTTTTACTTTAAATTGTGATCCGCCAGGGCCGCAACGACGAACTCTTACTTCCAAAAGCCCACTATCATCAGCGTCTAACATTGCGCAACGTAAACTATTTGCATCAATATAAGTATCAAAAATTTTAACTTTTTGCCACTTCTTGGGTGTTTTTTCCATTTTTTTATGCTCCTAAATCTCTTAAAATATGAAAATCTATAATATCTACTGTTTCTTCTGGTGAGCCTACTTCGAAAGCGCGACCGGAATCTTTTAGTGCTGAAAAAATCTCATAATCATTTCCTATAGGGCTGCAGCGATCTCCTACAAACCAAAACACCCAACTGGGTCCATCAAAATGGCTTAATGCAAATGTCTTGTCCCAACCATTAGGAAAGATGTCGAAAGAAGTATTGCCACCAAGTTTAACTGTTACATCCATTTTAGCAGCAGACAAATATTCGCTTAACATATCAAGATACTTCTTTCGTATATTGTATAAACCATCCAAAGCTTTGAAAATGTCTCTATCTTCTTGTTGGGCGTTTCTTCCGATTGGGCACCAGTTTATCATAGAGCCTCTATTCTGTACGAAGTTGCCAGTCAAAGGCAGGTCGTTGTTTTCTTCTATGATTTTTGCCTGATATGTACATAACACATTCATCAGTTTGTGGAAATCATCTTTTCCAATATGGTCGATCATAAATTCTTTTGACATTGCATTGAAGATTATCTCTTCATCTCCATATGGTACTACATATTCAGTCCCGTTGCAAGGCAAAAGATGACAGTTTTGGCGAATAATAGGATCTGCTAGCGCTGGCCATAGTTGTTCTTTGATATATTCAAGACCAGAACCGGTGAGAAATCCAATTTCTGCATGTCGGCATATTTCTCGTAATGCCTTAAGCATGGCCTTTTGAATCGGCCTTCTCGCTTCAGTTAGAGTTCCGTCTACATCAAATAATACAAGGTGTTGTGGATACATTTATTCTCCCGGTAATACCCATACATCTGGATGAGGTGAGTCTTTTGGCGCACAATCACATCCAAACACAGACACGGAATCCATACGATTGCCATTTGAACTACATGAAGTTTCACATTGAGTAATAACTTCTTGATCAACTTGGCAAGAGTTCACAAATACAATTATAATCACGGTTAAACAAATGTAAAGGATTCCTTTTGCTATAAAAGATAAATCTGGCAAATCAGGAGGCATTGGCGGCCTTCTATTTGATTTGCCGTAGCCTGATGTATCGTCCAGTGGTCTCGTCGTAGATGAGTCGTTGTTTGGATATCTCGTCAATTGCATGCTCTCTAAAAACATTAGCCGCAGGCTTCTCTTCCTGCTTCAATGAAGCTTGATAATCTAGCTCCATCTCATCCAACATACATTGTACCTTATGATTGAGTTCTTGTATTCTATATTTTTTGTTTTTTCTAAATTGTATAAACTTGTATCCAAAATATGAAAAAGTAATAGCGTTAATCCCCAAGATTAATAATAAAAAATCTAACATGTGTTCCCCCTATACACCTGTATCGGCCGTATCTCCTTCGTCTGGAAAATAGCGATACCCGACTTCTACTAAATCATTCCCGCCCGGGATGACCGTAAAGTAAATAGTATTATCTGTTGAAGAGTAATACCAATCGTAATTTAATGCTCCGTTTATAAAAACTCTGATTGATTCTTCAATTGGCTCATAAGTTAATTCTAAATATTCATAAGGCTCTAGACGAGTTGCTGCATCTATTACGCCAGCACTCCAATCTTCAGAGCAAATATCAACAATCTGTCCCATAAAATGATTAGTCGCCTCAATATATCTGTCGCCTGTGTTCATATCTGTAGTGTTGCACAATGATTCTGCGGGCGGTAGATTAACAATACTTGATAAATATGCGGAGCCGGCGCGCTGGGTCATATACCAAGATATGTACTCATTAACTGAAGGGAAGTGATCATCACTTTGCTCTTCCTCATCTGATACGAATACCACCAGTAATGCAGAGTCGTGTCGAAGCCAAGTTTGTGCATAAGTATTGTTGACTAAATATTCATATGACGCGTCGAAACCCTCTTCTCGATGGCCTCGACCCATATTATTATACATATTTTCTGCATCAACTATGTCATCGCCAGGAACCAGCGGAAACTGTGACTCTATAGAAGCGGCTCCCGGATCATTAGACATCATAGCCAAGCGCCATCCGCTTTCTGGTAGTGCCAGGAGCATCGCTTCGATGCCTGCCATTAACTCGTCAGTATACCTACCCATCGAACCAGATGTATCTATAACCCAGATAATATCCACCCCATCAACTGATTGAGGCTGGGAAAAAGAATCTATCCATATAAGTCCTGGGTCTGTAGGCACTTCTTCGTACACATAAACAGGAACTTCTATCTCTTCATATACAACTTGTATTCCGGAACCTTCACCAACAAGATGGTAGTCCATATTAGTCGTGCAGCCTGATAAAACGGCTGCTACAAACACGAGCAGTTGTTTTAATAATTTATGTGCCATCCCTATTAGTAGGTAGGGTATGACTTACCAAAAACGTCTTATTGATATAATTTTATTATTTGACGCAAATCATATCATACAAAGTAGCCGGGGAAATTTTAACTCTTTCAAAAATTCGGGCTTTTTTCCAATCGATCACCCTGCTTACTCTTAAGGCATGCGCGATCCATTCACTACAATACCACCGGCCTCGTTGTTTTATTTTAAATGGCAGTATATGGGATAAAATCATTCCCCACCAATCATAACCACACCCTTGAGTTCTTTCAAAAAAATCTTTTATTGTCTGAACTTGTTCTTCATCAACCATTAGCGTTACAAAATCCCATTTGTCGGGATCCCATTTTTCGCGGGTTATAGCAGACAACTTTGATGAAGAAAAGGGACCGATTCTTATCCAAGTAACGCCATCGGGCAATATTAATTCCGTGTGAGAATATGGACTTTTTGTCCACCATCTAACGATTCTATTAAATAAATCGCCCCTGCCTTTATAAAACGCTACTTTTATTTCCATCTTTGTTTAGGTTCGTAATAAACGCCTCCATTAATACGTATCGGCAACGTTGTTTAATGATACCAAAAATTTTATTATTTTTATAAAAAAAATG
>Ga0209337_1000297_pt1 | contig 39367 bp, 43 predicted proteins | sample LinPmetageLP53_FD_184044 | JGI IMG/M metagenome (GOLD analysis project Ga0209337, IMG submission 184044) | Marine viral communities from the Pacific Ocean - LP-53 (SPAdes) (version 2) | ecosystem: Environmental > Aquatic > Marine > Oceanic | place: Pacific Ocean | collected 2010-02-08
TCGTTGTAAGGTCATCCAGCTTTTCAGTATACTCCTGCAGCATCTCGCATATCTGCATTAATTGGGTGTCGTCCATCGGCGGAATCTTGTCGCACATAATCGCGGCCTTGATAGAATCAATGCGCTTGCCGTAGAAGGCCGTTAGTGTTTTAATCTCTTTGTTAGTCATATAGGTATAAGTGTTTGTTTGTTATAGTATAAATATAACACTTTAGGCATGAAATAAAAAATCGGGATGCACTTATTTTCACTAAAGTTATTAACAATTTCACTTTTCACTAAGCAGAAATTAGAAACTGTATGCCATATCAGTGTCTGGGGGTGAATAAGTGTCAAAACTCCTAAGCAGAAACTAGAAAAATAGGCCCTTGGAGTATAAATCTTAGTAACCGGATAGTCTGGCTGTCACCGACTATATAACTATATAGGTGCGAGTCGTCGGTGTTACACCTGGTGGCATCAGAGGTGAAGATATTTTCTACCGGTAGCAGGGACAAGAGGGCAGTGATAGCAGAGACACCGACTCACTCACCGGTTAGGTCGTCTGGCTGCCTGTGTGTGCCATATGAGTGGGCTTAATCAAGGTCATCCGATCATACATCGCACTAGGGAACTCTGGCACTATATATCTATTGACTATTCTTTATACCTGAGATAGTCTTTGGGACTCTAACTTAAATACTCACCCTGTTCTTAGTCTGATATCAATTTATGCTGCTCTTAAATAGGCTTGGAGAGCTGGAGATCTTGGATACTATAAAGGGGTGTATTACAATTCTAGGTTTAAAACTAGAAGGGTATAGGAAGGGTATTGGATATTATAAGGTCTTGTATACTCTTACCTATATCTTTATTATCTTTTAGGTCTTTATTCTCTTTAAGAAGAATATTAGGGGTGTATGGTCCGGCGGTTTGTTCTGGCGGTCGGAACCCTTTATTGGTTATAGGGTATCTGCAAGTACTCTTATTATAGCTGTTAAGAGCATTCCAAATCCAAACCACATTAGTGCGAAGTGTATTTTATCCTGTTTGTCCATGTTGTTTATTTTATCCATTCATCATACGAGAGTTGGTATGCCTGAACTTCTGTTAGTTTTTTGTTTTCTTTTATAAATTTCTTTGCCCAGGTCTCGACTTCCCATCTTAGGCCATAGGCATCAGCCTCTAAGAGGATTTCTTTGATATGATCGTTTTCTTTATAGGGACAGTTGGTGCAACCATTATCGCAGCAACCTCCTCTTTTTAGTAAAAACTCTTTAGATAGCGGCTTGCTCATCCTTGTATGCTAAATGTTGGTGTTGATTAAAATAATCGAATACTGTAAGTTCTTTTGCCTTTGCCTCTATTACCACATCTATATCTAATCCATAATCTTTAATCTCTTCTGTGATGTAGTCACTGTGTGCTTGCGGTTTAATCTTACTAGCCTCTTTATGTAGTGTTTCTATTGTTGGCCAATCATGTAGATTATCTGATGTTATATTGTTTTTAGACATAAGGTTTTCTACAATTAATGTTTGTTCCTCTCGTCTAGATTCTGAATAGTGAGTACATTGTCTTGTACCTATTCTCCATGTAGATCCTGCAAGAGCCAATGCTGTCTCTTCATCTAGTCCGCCTGTTTGGAATTTGTGATGATGATAATCGAATACAATTGGTATCTGAACCTCTTTAAATACTCCATGATATAGGTCTAACACAGAATACATACTGGCTTTATCGTCATTTTCTACTGTAAGACGAGCTTGAACTGAACTTGATGTTCTTAGATAGTTTTTACAAAATCTTTCTAATGCTGATTTCTTATCTCCATATGCACCGCCAACATGAATGTTTATCTTAGCCATTCTTGACTTGGGTAAACCCATAAGGTCCATAATTTCAGCTGACTTATCAAGCTCATTAATAGCATTTAATACTACCTTTTCGCTTTTAGAAGCTAATACACAAAATTGACCTGGATGAAATGATAATCTTTGATCGTTATCCATTGCAAGTTTACCTATATCGCTAAGACGCGTACATATTTCTTTATAGTCTGGTAAATCTGAAAACTCGTAATGAGACATCCAAGGAAACATACTGCTTGACATACGGTAAACCTTTATACCGTTATCATTATTCCATTGAACTATTCTTTTTAATCCCTTTAGATTACTTAGTATAAGTTCTGAAGCATACGGTAAACCTTTAGCTTCAAAGGTCTTTTTTATCATTGTTCTATTACATGATACACCCTCTTCTGCTAGAGTCATATTTATACATGCGTATCCTAATCTTTTAGACATTTTTATTTGTTTAGTATTATATAGCTATATTACGATTTGTTTTCATCCAGTTCTCTTGCGTAGGCTTTCCAAAACTCAAGGTCTCTTTCTAGTTTTGTTTTTCTTTCTACGCCTATTAACCATCCTGATACGAAGGTAAATGCACAAGAGATTAGACATAATAGTAATTCTGATTCTACCATCTTTAGCTTTTTACTACTTCACACCAACCCTTCTCGCTATATGTTGCTTCCCATCCTTCGCCTAGTCTTGATGCTAGCTTATTAGCTGCTATCCAAAGCCCTGGTTCAGGTAGCTCATCGTGATCATCGTCATAGCAGACGCTTCCTCTGCATTCATACATTTCACAATCAGTATTAAACTTGAAACGGTAACCGTCTATTGAGTAATTATTATTCATTTTATTTTTAATTATTAGTGTTTGTTTGTTATAGTATAAATATAACACATTATACATGAAATAAAAAACTTTTATGCACTTATTTTCAAAAAGTTATTAACAATTTATTATACGGCTGACGTTATTATATAGAGTAGTATAAGGGTTATTACGCTCCATCCTATCATTTTTAATGAAAATGATTCGGTGTCTTTCTTTCTATCTGAGTATTGGTCTTTGCTCATTTGTGCTTGATGTTTTGGTGCTCTAAGTAGATGGCCATTACCGTTGCTACTACACCTATGATTATTACTGCCATGATTCTCTGTTGTTTAATGTGTGGCGCTGCCTCGTTTGGTTCGTCTTGCGGGACCTACTTCTATATCTATACCTCCGAAACCGTACGGTGTAAAGTAGACATCATCCTTACTCTTAAAGGTGTCATGTCTATGGTCTCCATCATCCCATGTAGTTGTTATCTCTCTGAATCTTCTCTTCTCATCTAGTAAATGTAGGCATAGTACTTGGCTTGAATCTACTCTGATATATGCTATTGTGTCATGTAGTGGCTCTCTATGCATGACTTCGCTTGTCTGAAAGTCAAAGACTATGCGTTCGTCATGAGTTAACATTATACATATTGTGTCTTGGGCTTTTGCTACCTGAGCAAATAACATTATTATCAACACGGCTATTGCGCTCCATCCAATCATATTGAGTGAAAATTTATGCATTGCCTTCTTTTGATCGCTGTCGTAGTATGGGTGTTTGTTTTTCATTAGAATGGGAGGTCTTTAGCTGGTTCGTCTTTATTAGAGGTGCCATTGTCTATTGATATACTATCAATTTTGCCTGCAAGATAATCTTCACCCTCTTTTATTCTCTTTATATAAGATTCTGGATATTGGATGTTTTCATATGCTTTAGGTGATTCACCTGTTGTATAATACACCGTAACTGTAGAACCATTACCTTTTTTATGTAATGAATTTGTTCTAAATTCTGGCTTAACTACGTATTTATTTGAGCTCATTTTTTATTTTGTTTAGTTTTTTCTTAAATTGATTCTTACTTTCTATTCTTTGACCTTCTGCTATCGCATATCGTCCTAGCAATATAGTTGCTATCAAAACTGATATAAGTATTAACATTATTTGTATTTATTTGATTTACAGTTACAAATAAATCGTGAATTGCAATCACAGCACCTTGTCGTTTCGTTCATGAATTCCTTCTCGATCTGAGACCTGATATATATTGCTATTCCTATTGCTAATGCTAATACTATTCCTAGCATTAATGACGTATACATTATATCCATTATTTAATTGTTTAGTATTATATAAAAGTATTTGGAATTGTTTACACCAGAGCGTCTAAATCATCCTTTAATTCCATCACCATCTTTCGGATCCTTCTATGCTGGTCTATAATTTCTATAAGTTTGTCGTTTCGACATTCTTTAGTTTTGCATTTCTCCCATTCGAGTCTTGCTTTCTCCTTGTCTGCCTTCATGTAATCTAAGGCATCTCTTACGTATTCTATTAAAATACCTATATCTGTTGATGTCATACTATCTAAAAATTGTTACTAAGCCGTTAAGCTGTGCGGATGATCCTGTCTTGGTTGCATTTAGTTTCCATGTGTATACTCCATCTGGACATAACCAATGACCTGATCTGCTAGTGCCTGTCCAATAATCTGTCGGGTCATTCATTTCCTTAACTAACGTTCCCCATCTATTATAGATCTGAAGGTTCCACGTTAGCCAACAGGTAACATCTGTTACTGCATAGAATACGTCATTCACTCCATCATTATTAGGCGTAAATGTATTTGGTATGAATATACTATCATCATCACATCCACCAATTCCAGGATTATCTTCGCATTCTTCACCAGTCTCACAATCTATATATTCGGTAGATAGTATATACTCAGTAAGGGTTATGGTGTCTGTCAGATAAACATAGTTGTCTACAAGTACGTCGACATATATGGTATCGTAAGTTATCCATTCGACATCTACATATTCTATAATAGTGTCTGTTACGTATTCAGTTAACCAAAGAGTATCTGTTATGTATACATTCTCATATATAGTTTCAACCAGTGTAATCGTGTCATACACATATTCTATAAGTTCTATAGTATCTGTTATGTATAGTGTGTCGGTTGTTATCCATTCAACATCTACGTATTCAATTATAGTGTCTGTGATGTATTCAATAACTTCAACATCTACATAAACAGTATCGCAAGCAGGTGGAGCACAAGTAATAACTGAGTTGTCATCTAAATTTAGATCTGGATAATTTTGAGTTTGATTTGCAGCATTAGGGTTTACTGCCCAACCACCGATATCTGTTGTAGCCGTTTGAGATAAATTAATCTGCCATATAGCAAGCTCCATACATAGAGTATCATTGGCAAGCATTTCGGCCCAACAATCATTTGTGCTAGATCCTGAATCATACACATTAGCACTCCAACTGTCTCCATCCTCTAAGACTTGATTTCCAAATAGAGTAAACACCTTAAATGTCCAACCTGGATGATTAGTTGTTCCACTGCATCCCCAATTATAATCTAATCCGGGTGAGTGTAGTCCTAAAACTATATGACTAACAGTTTCATTATTGTTTACATGCGGACTAGCACTATTCTCACACGTGTTACCTTCAGTTGTAAACTCATTGCAACCACAGTTTTCGCTATTGATTGCTTCAATAACAATATCTCCAGTAGTCGCATCCCAACTACTTATAGCTACATCACACTGTCCGTATACAGAGTTGTTAAATACAAAAACACTGTACAGAATCCATATTATATGTATCAGGCTTATTCGCATGAGGTACCATAATTTGCTAAGAAGAATTGTAGATCAGAGACTCCAACTATTCCGTCTTCGTCAAAGTCATATGGACATGGAACCACTACAGGTTCTAGGCAAGATGCATAGTTAGGATGCTCTGTTTGGAGTGGATATACGAACCCGTCGCCATTGAGAGCAAATGCAGTACCTATTTCAGCACAGAAGATTATAGTATAGCCTCCTGTTGGTAGTCCAAAATAATGCATTGCACTATCGCAATCTTGGTATTCAAAGTTAGTCCATTTCTCAGCGCCTACTGAGCTAAAGACATGTTGGTTACATTGTGAGTATGTAAAACTAGATAGCATATACGCCATCATTAGTAATAATAAATGTTTCATGATGTATTAATTATTTAAGTTATGTATAAGAAGTCGATCTAATACGTTCTATATATTTGGTTTACATACAACTAAAATACCTTTCGCCTCTATCGCAAAGAATTGTAATGGCATTTTTCTTGTTATTATCCTTTAGCCATCTCTCTGCTGCAAGAACGTTTGCTCCTGAAGATATACCAACAAACAAACCATTTTTTGATAATTCTCTAGCCCTATCTTTAGCGTCTTCTGTTTTTACAGTTACTATCTCGTCTATAAAATCAAGATCTACTAGAAACTTACTACCGTCTCCTATTCCCTGTATTCCATGTAATCCTGATTCTCCTCCACTCATAACAGGACTTTCTGCAGGTTCAATTGCTACTATTTTTAATATTGGGTATTTTTCTTTTAAACGTCTTCCAACTCCCATTATAGTACCACCAGTACCTGTTCCTAAAATAAGTACATCTGGAAATGAATATCCCTCAGTTGCATCTCTAAAGTTTTTTAGTATTTCAGGTCCAGTTATCTTATAATGCGCTTCTATATTTAGTGGGTTATGGAATTGGTTACAATTAAACCATCCATTAGCCTCTGCAAGTTCGTCTCTTAGCACGATTGCTCCATCAAAGTCTCCTGCTTCTACCTCGATTAATTCAGCTCCATAAAAATTAAATATTTTCTTTCTCTCTTCAGACATATTAGAGGGCATAATGATTTTCATTTTATAGCCTCGCTCTGCTGCTAACATCGCAAAAGAGATTCCAGTATTACCTGAAGTTGCTTCTATTAAAGTATCACCCTTCTTAATTAATCTCCTATCCTCAGCATTGTTTAAAATATACGTTGCCATTCTATCTTTTACGCTTCCTCCTGGATTCATTAGCTCTGCCTTTCCCCAAACAGTAAAATCTTTACTTCTAATCGGTATTAGCGGTGTATTTCCAACGCTTTCACTTAATCTTTTCATTGCTTTTTGGGGTGGTATGTTTATGGTTTATTTCATTATATGGGTTCAAGAGGATACACTGGTTGAATCATCTTTTATTTTATGCTATATAACACGTTTTTAAAAAGATAATACACGTGGATTTGTTAGGTTATTGTTTAATTTATAAAGTTCTTTAAAATAAGGAATCCAGTAGTCTTCTAATATGTTTTTCCAATTTCTATCAGGGAACATTTCACCATAAAGATCATTTACGTACTCCTTGATATTATCTTCTGATTCATTTAGCTCATTAATAATATCAACGGCTTGATCTGTTGTTTTAAATGACTTGACTCTATTATACTCTCTAACTATACCAACGTTAGTTGAAATAAAAGGTATCTTACATGCGGCAGCTTCCATAAGTCCCATAGGATTTCCTTCAACAGTAGATGTACAAATTAAAATATCGATATCTTCATACATTTTAGGTCCATGCTCTCTACCCGCTATTATAACAGGTTCTATACCAGCTTTTTTACATATTTCTTTAAATATATCTGGTCTTTTAATAGATTTCCACCCTTCCTGTCCTTCCTGAAACCTGTTACCAACAAATCCAGCTCTTTTTATTTTATTTACTTCTTTAAAAGGTTTAAATTTATCCATATTTACCCCAATTGGAAGCATTTTAGACTCAGCTCCTCTTTCTTTAATTTGATTAACAATATAAGGATTGATGCCGCATACTGGTGTAGTAAACCAACTCCCATCCGCTCCTTGTTGAAAATGCTCGCTTGCTATATCTAACTCTGTATGATAAATAGGGATTAGCTTACTTTTAAATAGTTCATAATCTTTCTCACTGACAAACCTCCCAAATATACTAGCCCTATCCCAATCAATAATATGCGTAGCAAGATATGGATCCACAATTACGATATCATAATTCTTCCATATGCTCTTCTCAAAAACAAGTGCACAGTCTTCACTCAGGCTCCAGTTAAGTAAATCAAACTGAATATTAGGATATTTTCTTTCAAGTACTACTTTAATATCTTGGTTAATAATACCAATTGCACTAGGAAAGCTATTTCCGAAATATAATATCTTCATTGTTTATTTTGCATTGTTTTAAAATAAGGAATCCAGTAGTCTTCTAATATGTTTTCCCAATTTCTATCAGGGAACATTTCACCATAAAGATCATTTACGTACTCCTTGATATTATATTCTGATTCATTTAATTGTTTAAGTATCTCAACAGCCTGCTCTGTAGTTTCAAATGTTTTAACTTTATCATACTCTCTAACTATGCCTACATTTGTTGAAATAAAAGGTATCTTGCATGCAGAAGCTTCCATAAGTCCCATAGGGTTTCCTTCAGCAGTAGATGTACAAATTAAAATATCAATATCTTCATATATTTCAGGTCCATTAGGTTTACCAAAAATGGTGACATATTCAAGATTTGCCATTTCTCCTATTTCTTTAAATATATCTGGTCTTTTAATAGATTTCCAACCTTCAAAACCTTCCTGAAACCCATTACCAACAAAGCCAATCTTTTTTATTTTCTTTACTTCTTTGAAAGGTTTAAATTTATCCATATTTACTCCTATAGGTAATAGTTGGCCTTCTTCACCACGATCTCTTATTTGATTAACAATATAAGGATTGATACCGCAAATTGGTGTAGTAAACCATCCCTCATACCATCCATGGTTAAAGCCACTATCTACTGGTACATCAACTTCGTGGTGATACACTGGTATAAGCTTGCTTTTAAATAGAGGTTGGTCTTCTAAGGGAAAGTGCCATCCTGAATCAGAAACCTTAGAAATGGAAGGGTCTATAATTATAAGATCGTAATTTTTCCAATGCTGTTCACTATAGAACTTGTGGTAATTATCAGTAATACCCCAGTATAACAAATCGAATTGAATCTCTGGGTATTTAGCATCGATTATTGCTTTAATATCTCTATTAATGATACCCATGGCACCTTGTGATAAATCACCGAATACTAATATTTTCATCTATTATGTTGTTTGTAATTCAGCAGGTTCTTAAAATAAGGTACCCAATATTTTTCTAATATGTTTTCCCAATTTCTATCAGGAAACATTTCACCATAAAGATCATTTACGTACTCCTTGATATTATCTTCTGATTCATTTAATTGTTTAAGTATCTCAACAGCTTGCTCTGTAGTTTTAAAAGTCTTGACTTTGCTATACTCTCTAACTATACCAACGTTAGTTGAAATAAAAGGTATCTTACAGGCTGCCGCTTCAGCAAAATATGTAGGCAAACCTTCAGCAGTAGATGTGCAAATTACAATATCAACATCTTCATACATTTTAGGTCCATTAGGTTTACCAAAAATGGTGACATATTCAAGATCTGCCATCTCTCCTATTTCTTTAAATATATCTGGTCTTTTAATAGATTTCCACCCTTCCTGTCCTTCCTGAAACCCATTACCAACAAATCCAATCTTTTTTATTTTCTTTACTTCTTTGAAAGGTTTAAATTTATCCATATTTACCCCAATTGGAAGCATTTGAGAATCAGCTCCTCTTTCTTTAATTTGATTAACAATATAAGGATTGATGCCGCATACTGGTGTAGTAAACCATCCCTCATACCATCCATGGTTAAAGCCACTATCTACCAGTACATCAAGTTCACAATGATACACTGGTATAAGCTTACTTTTAAAGAGAGCTTGGTCTTCTAGGGGAAAGTACCAGCCTGAATCACAAACCTTAGCTAGGGAAGGGTCTATAATTATAATGTCGTAATTTTTCCAGTGTTGTTGACTATAGAACTTGTGGTAATTATCAGTAATACCCCAGTCTAATAAATCAAATTGAATCTCTGGGTATTTAGCATCAATAATTCTTTTGATGTCTCTATTAATGATACCCATCGCGCCAAGCGTACAATCTCCAAAATATAATATTTTCATTTCTATCATTTTTAAACTATTCCTACAAATTCAGATGCTTCTAATTCATCAGGTTCTACTGTTTCTAATACCTTAGGGATATCAGTTTCATACCACCCCTGGTTTTCATATATGTTCATAACATCATTAAAGTACTTTTCATACATTTTAGCGACATTTTCTAATGAGAATTTCTCAGCGTACTCTCTGCAAACTTTAGAACTTATAACCCCTTCATTTATATTTTTAGCTGCTTGTAAATAATCATCAAAGGTTCTACATCTATAACCGGTTACTCCATTTACATTATTTTCAACAAATGCTCCCCAATCGCTTGTAATTGTTGGAGTACCTGATAATAGGCTTTCAACCTGCACTCCACCGAAAGGCTCAACATATTGTGATGCTACAATAGTACATTTAGCCCTTGCCATTAATTCTTTTCTTTGTTCAGTATCTACATACCCAACGAAATCGACATAATCTGGCCAATTATAGTTTTCATATGTTGGATCCAGTTGTCCCGCAACCTTTAATTTTAACCCAAGATGTTCACAAACCTGCATGGCTATCTGTATACCTTTACCATCATATACCCTACCTACAAATAAGAAGTAGTCTTCCTTTTCTTGAGTAGCATCAAAATCATCTAAATCAAAATAATTTGGTATAACCACGTCATAGTTATTTTGCTTACAGGTTCCAGATGAATCTGCTCCACCCATTGCATGATATATCGCGTATGATTCATATATTTTAAAATGAGCCCAAGAACCTGCAGAATAGCCAATTCCAGGCTCTACTGTTATTAGATCAGGATGTGCATCACATACGGGTCTTCCACCATGGCCCCAGAACGGTAGTATGAAATCATTCTTTTGTTTTCTTTTTCCTACCTCCTCTATTGCATTTTTATAAAAGGTTTGATAGGCATTATCATTTACATCATATGTAAACATCTTACTTTTATAGTCATGAGTTCCATACGTTTCTTCCCAAACTTTATTTGTTATAACTGGAACATGCTCCGTACATTGCAACTCTGAATCTTCATGACCATAATGAATAACAGTATGTCCTGCATCTGTCATCATTTTACCGAACTTTAAAACCTTTTGAGTATATGCGCATGCACTAAATTCAGTGTTTGTTATTGTGTGGGGTAATCCTAGTATATGAAATCTTAATTTTCTTTTCATAATTTTATATGGTATTTGTGTTATTTGTTTCAAACATTTATGTATAATTTATAGCTATTATTTTCTGTTGTAAATTCTATGAAATCCTTTCTTTTTACTTTAATATCTGTGATTGTTGTAGTTAGCCAATTATAGAATTTTGTTAATTGCTCTGATTCATACATTATTAGACTTCTATTGATGGATGGGTTAGAATTCAGTTTCTTTATAGTGCCGCTTTTGTTCCAATCAATCCATTTAATATTACTAGAATACATAGTCTTTCCATCATCTCTGACCAATTTGTATTTACTATCCGTACTCATACATTATATATGAGAATTTTATTTTGTTTAAGTAAAATTTGGTTGAATTAGTGAGTTGCTCTAACAGCCTTAATCTTTAATTCTGGGTGCTCTTTAGAGACCTTCTTTATTATTTTGATATTTTCCCTATCATCATCAAAGAAGGTTAAAGAGGTGTAACCCATTTCAATAAAGGACTCAAATGCTTGCTTCTTTCTATCTGCTATCTTACCTTTAAATCCATGAATTGGATCGTTAACTGCAAATATCAATTTCTTGTCTACATGAAAACCTACATGTTCTTTTAGCCATGTAAAGATTAAATCTTGATCGTCTCTTGCAGTTATAACCCCAATAGCATTTCCTTTCTTGTAGTTCTTCTCTAAAATATCTAAGTATTTTTGAATAATCTTACCAGCCTTTAATATATCTAATGACTTAAACTCATCAAAGTTTAATACATGCTTATCGTTTGCTTGATATGAATTAAAATCTTCTGGTGATAATGAAAAGGTTTCTCCTGTAGTAGAATCAGTTACTATAATTTTAGCATCAGTAATAACTATAGTGTCGTCAATATCAAAGATAAAAATCTTTTCTTTTGAATAGCCCTCCTTAATACTCATCCTTATATTCATTTATTTTTTTGTTGATTCTCTCAGTATCGTGTGAGAATATAGCCCATTCAAATCTATCTAACGGTAATCTATATATTATATTCTTTGCTATGAGTTTTATAATATCCTCAGAGACCTCCCCTGTGTCTACCCAATGGGAATATTCTTCTTTAGTTATTCTGAATCTATCTGTCATTGTATTTATATGTATAAAATTAGATTAGTTTTCACCAACACCAGAGCAGTTCACGTTTGTTACTGAGCCCCATACCCCGAGCGTTCCATTCCAATAATGGGCTGCTGCTCCACTGCCTGTGCCCCACACTGCATAATATCCAGTATCGGCATAGATTGTTGCATCTGTATTTGCAAAGAGTGGCAGATTCCAATTTATATCAAGGAAGGTTCCAGGGCTGCAATATTGGTATATGATTTGTCCTGCGGTTTCACATATTGCATTTGATGCTGTTGCACCCTTTTTAATGATACGCGAAACTGTCCCTTGTTCCCAGGGGTCGTAAAGTATCGCATCGTTAGGCTCAATCAGATATCTGGCCTTAGTAAGCGGATGTATATATAATCCAGTTGGAGGATTACCGCATCCGAACATATCAGTATGTAAATCTCTGCCGAAAATCTCTGGTCTTCCAAGGTTGTCTGGATATGTTGTCGGATTAGTTGGCCAAAGTAGGGGTACTTCAGTAGTATTTTGGGTAAAACCAGTAACCATAGTCACGTCACATGTATCTATAGGTGTATCTACTTCACCTGCAAACAATAAACTAACCTGGGTAAGCTCGAACGGCTGTTGAGCTTGTTCCGAAATTACGCCAGTATCTGCATCCCAATGTACGTAATGGTAATATGAGCCAGATGGAGTTTGCGATGATGTTGAAGAGGTTAAGTATTGGTCTTCTGATAATTGCATTGCATACCATCCTGTTGCTGCTGGTGAATTTTGATCATAGTCAGTGGATATACTAGTAATTAATCGTATATCGTTACTTTCAATATTGGGAAGATTAGACAAAGAATATGTTGTTACGTAATAAGTTCCGGTATTTCCGGTAGCTACTGCATTGACTGCACACCTAGGCCCAGGGACTCCAGTGCCTGGAGAGAAGCCAAGTGTTGCCGTTCTGGGTCTGACTTTTGGGAATGAAGTTATCATGTTGTTGCGAATTTTAACATTAAACCATATCCCCTACCGTCTCCATAATTCCAGAAACCGACTGGATTAGTTATACGGATTGTTTTGCCACCTACATCGGGGTTTGTTATACTGGTTGTTGTTGTGGTTAACTGATCTACTGGGTGGGTTATGTCTGCAAGGTTCACTGTGGCGCCACTTGCATCCGTTGCAGAAACCGTATAAGTAGCTTCGATATTATGAGCTATGTGATATAATCCTGTAATTTCTATTAAATCACCGAACGTATCAGGTATATAAATAAAACCGCCTTGCAAACCTCCATATGATGGTCTTGTGGCACTACCAACCAACATAAGATAAGCATATTCACTACCGGTAGGTCCAGGAACGCCATTATTACCATTTGCACCTGGAATACCTGCAACCATTGCATTAAAGTGTATATCTCTAACCTTCTTTTCTTTCTTTTCAATGTCTAGTCCAATATGCCATGTGTTTGATACAATAGCTCCGCCATTTGGTGAATCCCAGTTTGTGCTATTGAATTCGGTCACTGTGTTTACGGATCCAGCGCGTGTGTAAATAACCGAATCACCGGTATATTGAATTGTGAATGTGTCTCCAGCCTGGTAAGATCCGGTCTCCGTGATATTACTGCCGTTTCTGTAGATATAGGCCCGACTTGATGACTCACTGAGATACCATGCCTCTGTGACCCAGCTAAAAGTCCCTATTTCGGCTGTTTGATTTGATGGGATAGATAGTCCAACCATACATTTGGAGTAGCCCTCGTCTGCGGTAAAGCTGGCGATACTTGGACCTGTTATCGCAGCAGAACCATAAATGCTTCCATGTGATCCCCATGCGTCAACGGTATCGGATACTTTCTCAATATCTAGATTATTATTTGTTATTGCTATATCTGTAGATAGTACGGTATTGTTTCCAGCTACCCAAGTTATTGAGTTATCATTTCCATCTAGTCCTGTATTTCCTTGAACACCGAGTCCAGTATTACCTTGAATACCAGTATTACCTTGAATACCAGTATTACCTTGAAGTCCTGTATTACCTTGAACACCAGTAGCTCCCGGAGGAGCGTAGTATTGTCCATTACCAGAAAAACAAATTGTTCCAATAAATGGAGAGGTTGCCATCGTTGCCGCGTTGGTACCGCCAGTATAAGTCAATCCAGTAAGGATATATGAATCTTCTGTTGGAGCAATGGATATAGTAGTATAATTAAACTGTGCGTTGTATGATGATGTGAGAAGCTGTATGCTACCACCTGTCTGTGCAGAGACAATTTGTGCATCAAACCAAGAACTTAAATCTTGCCCACCACCGTCTTCTGGCCTAACTCGAAGCTGCGTGATAGATGTAAATGTACTACTCGGTGAAAACACCGCACTGTACGCGTTTGGATCGGTAGTAGGTGTAGAATTTTGTGCCTTTATCAGATACCAACCACATATATTAGCATCCGCTCCATCAGATCCTTGAAGTCCAGTATTACCTTGAACACCAGTATTACCTTGAAGTCCAGTATTACCTTGAAGTCCAGTATTACCTTGAAGTCCAGTATTACCCTGAACTCCTGTATTACCCTGGAGTCCAGTATTACCCTGAACCCCTGTATTACCTTGAACTCCTGTATTACCCTGAACTCCAGTGTTACCTTGAACTCCAGTGTTACCTTGAACTCCAGTGTTACCTTGAAGTCCAGTATTTCCTTGAAGTCCAGTATTTCCTTGAAGTCCGGTAGAACCATAGATTCCATCAGTTCCAGTATTACCTTGGAGTCCAGTATTACCTTGAACACCAGTATTACCTTGGAGTCCAGTATTACCTTGGAGTCCAGTATTACCTTGGAGTCCTGTATTACCTTGGAGTCCTGTATTACCTTGAACACCAGTATTACCTTGAACACCAGTATTACCTTGAACTCCTGTATTACCTTGAACTCCTGTATTACCTTGAACTCCAGTATTACCTTGAAGTCCAGTATTACCTTGAAGTCCTTGAGCAGCATATGGAGCTCCGGTTATACATATAGACCCCAAGTAGGTGCCAATATTTTCAAGGCCGCCTGTGGTGCCAGTTCCGTTTATATAGGTTACTCCAGTGAATTCATAAAAATATCCTTGATTTTGTAACGAGGTGAAATTAAAGTTTGCTACGGTTTGGGCCGTAAAATCATATATTGAAATACCACCACTTTGATTTCCATAGCTGTCAATTGCTGCAAAGAAGTCGTTATAAGCGGAGCCCATTACGTCAGTTGTATTTATTCTTATGGTATTAATCGATAAATATTCACTACTATTTGTTGAGATTTGTCCTCCTTCTGCGGTTTGAGTGGGAGGTGTTCCATTACTATATTGCAGCCACCAGAAGCCACATTGAGCAGTATGTATTCCATGTACTCCAGTATTACCTTGGAGTCCTGTATTACCTTGTACTCCTGTATTTCCTTGAAGTCCAGTATTACCTTGAACACCAGTATTACCTTGAACACCAGTATTACCTTGAACTCCTGTATTACCCTGAACTCCTGTATTACCCTGAACTCCTGTATTACCCTGAACTCCTGTATTACCTTGAAGTCCAGTATTACCTTGAAGTCCAGTATTGCCTTGAAGTCCAGTATTGCCTTGAAGTCCAGTATTTCCCTGTACTCCAGTATTACCTTGGAGTCCAGTATTACCTTGGAGTCCAGTAGAACCATAAACTCCAGTATTACCTTGGAGTCCAGTAGAACCATAGATTCCATCAAGTCCAGTATTACCTTGAACTCCTGTATTACCTTGAACACCAGTATTACCTTGGAGTCCAGTATTACCTTGGAGTCCAGTATTACCTTGGAGTCCAGTATTTCCTTGAACTCCAGTATTACCTTGGAGTCCAGTATTTCCTTGAACTCCTGTATTACCTTGAACTCCAGTATCACCCTGAACTCCAGTATTTCCTTGAAGTCCAGTATTTCCTTGAAGTCCAGTAGAGCCATAAACTCCTGTATTACCTTGAAGTCCAATGGGTCCTTGTATTGGACCTATATTAACCCAGCTTGTGCCGTTCCACATCAAGCCATCTCCGGAATTAACTGGCCATGGGGAGATTGTTGCAAACCCTGAATAAGTACTCTCATCCCAGTCCTCTGTAGAAATATAAATATCACCTACAGTGTTGCTGTTAGCAGCTGGTAGAAGATTTGGGTGATCTACGCTATCTTTAATTACTATGCTATTTCCATCATTTCCACTAGTTCCAGTATTACCTTGAAGTCCAGTATTACCCTGGAGTCCTGTATTACCTTGAAGTCCAGTAGCACCATAAACTCCTGTATTACCTTGATCGCCAAGTCCTGTATTACCTTGAAGTCCTGTATTACCTTGAACACCAGTAGCACCATGAACACCAGTAGCACCATGAACACCAGTAGCACCATAGATTCCTTCTGATCCAGTATTACCTTGAAGTCCTGTATTACCTTGATCGCCGATTCCTGTATTACCTTGAAGTCCAGTAGCACCATAGATTCCCTCTGATCCAGTATTACCTTGAAGTCCAGTATTTCCTTGAACACCTGTATTTCCTTGCAGTCCAGTATTACCCTGAACTCCAGTATTACCCTGGAGTCCAGTATTACCTTGAAGTCCAGTATTACCTTGATCACCGAGTCCAGTATTACCTTGGAGTCCAGTATTACCTTGAACACCAGTATTACCTTGAACACCAGTATTACCTTGAACACCAGTGTTACCTTGAACACCAGTATTACCTTGAACACCAGTATTACCTTGAACACCAGTATTACCTTGAACACCAGTGTTACCTTGAACACCAGTATTACCTTGAACACCAGTATTACCTTGAAGTCCAGTATTTCCTTGAACACCTGTAACTCCCTGCTTATGCCAATTAACAGCTTTAACAAAAATAGAGTTTAAGCCTATGTCCGCCCATTTAATAATAACAATACTTGCCCATTTAGCTGATGCGTTTGGTGTATATACAAAATTGGTTGTCTCCCAGTTAGTGGTAATCGCCGCATTATTCATAACGGGTACAATCTCCCCTTGGGCATCAGATGTTTGAATAGCAGGATTAGTTGCGCCGCTATCAAAGCTTGTTAAACTAATTGCAAATTTGTTATTAGGTAAATCTGAATTATATTCATATACTCTAACATAAAAAGCTCCAGCATTACCAGTGCCAGGAATATCTACTTCGCATTTGCGAGTGATACTAAACTCTATCTCATTTCCATCCGATACATTAAATGCAGGATAGGCCATACCAATTGAAGAGTCTGTTGATGAACCAAGTTCTAAAGCCTCTTCAGTGTGATTATATGAAATAGTAGAATAATTGTTGTTACTATATGCCGGTATAGCATCATGTCCTGGCGGTATTCCTTCAATTCCAGTATTACCCTGAAGTCCAGTATTACCCTGAAGTCCAGTATTACCCTGAAGTCCAGTATTACCTTGAACACCAGTATTACCTTGAACACCAGTATTACCTTGAACACCAGTATTACCTTGAACACCAGTAGAACCATAAATTCCTTCTGATCCAGTATTTCCTTGAACTCCTGTATTACCTTGAACACCGGTATTACCTTGAACTCCAGTATTACCTTGAACTCCAGTATTACCTTGAACACCAGTATTACCTTGAAGTCCAGTATTACCTTGAAGTCCAGTATTACCTTGATCGCCGATTCCAGTATTACCTTGGAGTCCAGTATTACCTTGAACACCAGTATTACCTTGAAGTCCAGTATTACCTTGAAGTCCAGTATTACCCTGAACTCCAGTAGCACCATAAATTCCTTCAGATCCAGTATTACCCTGAAGTCCAGTATTACCTTGAAGTCCAGTAGCACCTGTATTACCTTGAAGTCCAGTAGCACCATAAATTCCTTCAGATCCAGTATTACCCTGAAGTCCAGTATTACCCTGAACTCCAGTATTACCCTGAACTCCTGTATTACCCTGAACTCCTGTATTACCTTGGAGTCCAGTATTACCCTGGAGTCCAGTATTACCCTGGAGTCCAGTATTACCCTGGAGTCCAGTATTACCTTGAACTCCTGTATTTCCTTGAACTCCTGTATTTCCTTGAAGTCCAGTATTACCTTGAACTCCAGTATTTCCAATAGGTCCTTGTATTGGACCTGCATTAATCCAAGCTGCTCCATTCCACATAACACCATCACCTATAGCGAAGGTTACATCACCTACATCACCAGCAGCTGTAGATATATAAATGTCTCCAGTTGCCGCATCTACGGGTAATCCGGTTAAGTCTGTAGTTCCTAATATAGTTATGCTTGTTCCACCTACTCCTGTATTACCCTGAACACCGATTCCAGTATTACCTTGAAGTCCAGTATTACCTTGAAGTCCAGTATTACCTTGAAGTCCAGTATTACCTTGAAGTCCAGTATTACCTTGAATTCCCGTTGCTCCTATATCTCCTTGACCTCCAGTAATACTGACTCCTGTATTACCTTGAACACCCGTATTACCTTGATCACCGAGTCCAGTATTACCTTGAAGTCCTGTAGCTCCTGTAGCACCATGAATTCCATCAAGTCCAGTATTACCTTGAATACCAGTATTACCTTGGAGTCCAGTATTACCTTGGAGTCCAGTATTACCTTGAACTCCAGTATTACCTTGAAGTCCAGTATTACCTTGAAGTCCAGTATTACCTTGAAGTCCAGTAGCACCTTGGGGTCCAGTTTCAGCATATGGACCTGAAGATATACATATAACTAAGAGACTGTTAATATCTGGTAGAGAATAGTAATTGTTTCCACTTATATAAGTTACTCCACTAAAAGTAAAATGAGGATCATTATTAGATACCGATGTAAAATTAAATCTTGCGACTTTTTGGGCCGTTGGATCATAAATTGAAATTCCTCCAGCGCCTAATTGTACTAATGATTGAAAATATGTTGAGTTATCACCATTAAATAGATCAGTTTCATTAAATTTTAATACTGTAACATTGGAGTATGCTGTGCTATTTGTGGAAAACTTATTTGCATTGGGATCATCGTTTGATGTTGATTGTAGGCGATAATATACACACTGAGCAGCATCTACCCCTTGAGGTCCAGTATTACCTTGCAGTCCTGTATTACCTTGATCACCGAGTCCTGTATTACCTTGAAGTCCTGTAGCTCCTGTAGCACCATGAATTCCATCAAGTCCTGTATTACCTTGAAGTCCAGTATTACCTTGAACTCCCGTATTACCTTGAAGTCCTGTAGCTCCAGTATTACCTTGAGCACCAGTATTACCTTGCAGTCCTGTATTACCTTGAAGTCCATCAACTCCCTGTTTATGCCAATTAACAGCTTTAACAAAAATAGAGTTTGTGCCAATTTCCGCCCAATTAAGAATAACAATACTTGCCCATTTAGCTGATGCATGTGGTGTATATACAATATTGTTTGTCTCCCAGTTAGTGGTAATTCCAACGTTGTGCATGGCGGGTGTAATTGATCCAAGCCCACCGTTCACTGTAGCACCTTCTCCCGTATTTGGTTGATATGAGACTTCTTGAACAGCAGGATTTACATCTGGTCCACCTCCACCATAACTAATTGCAAATTTGTTAGTAGGTAAATCTGAATTATATTCAAATACTCTAACATAAAAAGTTCCATTGCCACCGATTGGAATAGTTGCTTCGCATCTGCGGGTGATACTAAACTCTATCTCATTTCCATCCGATACATTAAATGCAGGATAGGCCATACCAAGCTCAGTGATTGTTGGTGAACCAAGTTCTAAAGCCTCTTCAGTGTGATTATATGAAATAGTAGAATAATCGTTATTTCCATATGCCGGTATAGCATCATGTCCTGCCGGTATTCCTTCAATTCCAGTATTACCTATAGGTCCTGTATTACCTTGAACACCAGTATTACCCTGAACACCAGTATTACCTTGAAGTCCAGTATTACCTTGAAGTCCAGTATTACCTTGAACACCAGTATTACCCTGAACACCAGTATTACCCTGAACACCAGTATTACCCTGAACTCCAGTATTACCCTGTACTCCAGTATTACCTTGAAGTCCAGTATTACCTTGGAGTCCAGTATTACCTTGGAGTCCAGTATTACCTTGGAGTCCAGTAGAACCATAGATTCCATCAGTTCCAGTATTACCTTGGAGTCCAGTATTACCTTGAACACCAGTATTACCTTGGAGTCCAGTATTACCTTGAACACCAGTATTACCTTGAACACCAGTATTACCTTGAAGTCCAGTATTACCTTGATCACCGATTCCAGTATTTCCCTGTACTCCAGTATTACCCTGAACTCCTGTATTACCCTGAAGTCCAGTATTACCTTGGAGTCCAGTATTACCCTGAAGTCCAGTATTACCTTGGAGTCCAGTAGAACCATAGATTCCATCAAGTCCAGTATTACCTTGAATACCAGTATTACCCTGAACTCCTGTATTACCTTGGAGTCCAGTATTTCCTTGGAGTCCTGTATTACCTTGAACTCCTGTATTACCTTGAAGTCCAGTATCACCTTGAAGTCCAGTATTACCTTGAAGTCCAGTATTACCTTGAACTCCAGTATCACCCTGAACTCCAGTATTTCCTTGAAGTCCAGTATTTCCTTGAAGTCCAGTAGAGCCATAAACTCCTGTATTACCTTGAAGTCCAATGGGTCCTTGTATTGGACCTATATTAACCCAGCTTGTGCCGTTCCACATCAAGCCATCTCCGGAATTAACTGGCCATGGGGAGATTGTTGCAAACCCTGAATAAGTACTCTCATCCCAGTCCTCTGTAGAAATATAAATATCACCTACAGTGTTGCTGTTAGCAGCTGGTAGAAGATTTGGGTGATCTACGCTATCTTTAATTACTATGCTATTTCCATCATTTCCACTAGTTCCAGTATTACCTTGAAGTCCAGTATTACCCTGGAGTCCTGTATTACCTTGAAGTCCAGTAGCACCATAAACTCCTGTATTACCTTGATCGCCAAGTCCTGTATTACCTTGAAGTCCTGTATTACCTTGAACACCAGTAGCACCATGAACACCAGTAGCACCATGAACACCAGTAGCACCATAGATTCCTTCTGATCCAGTATTACCTTGAAGTCCTGTATTACCTTGATCGCCGATTCCTGTATTACCTTGAAGTCCAGTAGCACCATAGATTCCCTCTGATCCAGTATTACCTTGAAGTCCAGTATTTCCTTGAACACCTGTATTTCCTTGCAGTCCAGTATTACCCTGAAGTCCAGTATTACCTTGAACACCCACTGCGCCAGATGGCATGAATTGAGCATCTTCAAATCCAGCATTCTGACTATGAAGGTCTGCTCCAAAGTGCCAAGTATTGTAATTTACATTATCGGTAAATATCCAAGTTTGACTTGTATATGTAGCACTTGAGTATGTATAAATTACTGAATTTCCAGTGTATTGAACTGTGAATGCGTCGCCTGTTGTATAAGGCAACACACTGCCAGTAATTTGATTATCATTTGATCCGTTTCTACGAATCTCAAACTTTCCATCAGCCTTCAGATAGAATGCTTCTTTTACCCATTCCCATCCACTTCCACTTGGTACTGCTGATAACCCAACCATTCTAGATTTACTATTGAGGTTCGCAGTGAAGGACATTAAGCATGGACCTGTTATCGCCATACTACTATATACTTGACCATCCTGACCCCATGAATTACCAGTCGTGACTCTATTTACATTCAGATTATTATTTGTTATAGATATATCTGTGAAATCTGTACTAGGACCTACTGCCCAAATTATTGAATTATCATTTCCAGTAAGTCCTGTAACTCCTGTATTACCTTGAACTCCTGTATTACCTTGAACTCCTGTATTACCCTGAACTCCTGTATTACCCTGAACTCCAGTATTACCCTGAACACCGGTATTACCTTGAACACCGGTATTACCTTGAACACCAGTATTACCTTGAACTCCAGTATTACCTTGAACTCCAGTATTACCCTGAACTCCTGTATTACCCTGAACACCAGTATTACCTTGAACTCCAGTATTACCTTGAACTCCAGTATTACCTTGAACTCCTGTATTACCTTGAACTCCTGTATTACCCTGAACACCAGTATTACCCTGAACACCAGTATTACCTTGAAGTCCAGTATTACCTTGAAGTCCAGTATTACCTTGAACACCAGTATTACCTTGGAGTCCAGTAGAACCATAAATTCCTTCTGATCCAGTATTACCCTGGAGTCCAGTATTACCTTGGAGTCCAGTATTACCTTGAACTCCAGTATTACCCTGAATTCCTGTATTACCTTGAACTCCAGTATTACCTTGAACTCCAGTATTACCCTGAATTCCTGTATTACCTTGAACTCCAGTATTACCTTGAAGTCCAGTATTACCTTGATCCCCAATTCCTGTATTACCTTGAACTCCTGTATTACCTTGAAGTCCAGTATTACCCTGAACTCCAGTAGCACCATAAAGTCCTTCTGATCCAGTATTACCCTGAAGTCCAGTATTACCTTGAAGTCCAGTAGCACCTGTATTACCCTGAAGTCCAGTAGCACCATAAATTCCTTCAGATCCAGTATTACCCTGAAGTCCAGTATTACCTTGAAGTCCAGTATTACCATAAAGTCCTTCTGATCCAGTATTACCTTGGAGTCCAGTATTACCTTGAACTCCTGTATTTCCTTGAAGTCCTGTATTTCCTTGAAGTCCTGTATTTCCTTGAACTCCAGTATTACCACGAGGTCCTTGTATTGCGCCTGCATTAATCCAAGCTGCTCCATTCCACATAACACCATCACCTATAGCGAAGGTTACACCACTTACCTCACCAGCATCTGTAGATATATAAATGTCTCCAGTTGCCGCATCTACGGGTAATCCGGTTAAGTCTGTAGTTCCTATTATTGTAATACTTGTTCCACCTACTCCTGTATTACCCTGAACTCCAGTTGCTCCCGTTGCTCCTGTATCTCCTTGACCTCCAGTAATACCAACTCCTGTATTACCTTGAACACCGGTATTACCTTGATCACCGAGTCCAGTATTACCTTGAAGTCCTGTAGCTCCTGTAGCACCATGAATTCCATCAAGTCCTGTATTACCTTGAATACCAGTATTACCTTGAACTCCAGTATCTCCCTTCTTATGCCAATTAACGTCTTTAATATAAAGAGTGTTGCCTGCTTCAATGAGAGCACCAGAAATTATAACAATACTTGCCCAATTAGCAGGACTACCTGGCGTATATTCATGTGTTGTTGTTTCGTAAGCAGTTTGACAAATCTGATTATCATATGATGAGTTTATAGCGTTAGCGATAGCAGTGCCCTGTACAGCTGCCGAATTAGTAAAAGCAGCATCACTAATTGCGGTCATTCCAGGTGGTAAATTGCCGTTAAATTCGTAAACTCTAACAGAAAACCCACCGGGTGTAGCAGCGTCTGTTCTTGCACTAATAGTAAACTGTATATCATTTCCATCTTCTACACTAAATGCAGGATATGCCATACCAATTTGGCCATCATTAGGGGATACAAGTGTTAATGCCTCTTCGGTGTGATCGTATGAAATAGTATCAAAATCATCATTACTATATGCTGGTATTGCATTATGACCTGCCGGTCTTCCAGTAGCTCCAGTAGCTCCAGTAGCACCGAATCCAGTAGCACCGAATCCAGTAGCACCTTGAATACCTGTGTTACCCTGAATACCTGTGTTACCCTGAACACCAGTGTTACCCTGAACACCAGTATTACCCTGAACACCAGTATTACCCTGAACACCAGTATTACCCTGAACACCAGTATTACCCTGAACACCATCGAATCCTGTATTTCCTTGAACTCCAGTATTTCCTTGAACTCCAGTATTTCCTTGAACTCCAGTATTACCTTGAACTCCTGTATTTCCCTGAACACCAGTATTACCCTGAACACCAGTATTACCCTGAACACCTGTATTACCCTGAACACCTGTATTACCTTGAACTCCAGTATTACCTTGAACTCCAGTATTACCTTGATCCCCAATTCCTGTATTACCTTGAACTCCAGTGTTACCTTGAACTCCAGTGTTACCCTTAGCTCCATCTAATCCAGTATTACCTTGAACACCTGTATTACCTTGAACACCTGTATTTCCTTGAACACCTGTATTTCCTTGAACACCTGTATTTCCTTGAACACCTGTATTTCCTTGAACACCTGTATTTCCTTGAACACCTGTATTTCCCTGTAGTCCTGTATTACCCTGCAGTCCTGTATTACCTTGAACTCCTGTATTTCCCTGTAGTCCTGTATTTCCCTGTAGTCCTGTATTTCCCTGTAGTCCTGTATTACCCTGTAGTCCTGTATTACCCTGTAGTCCTGTATTACCCTGTAGTCCTGTATTACCCTGTAGTCCAGTAGCTCCAGTATTACCTTGAAGTCCAGTATTACCTTGAAGTCCAGTAGCACCGTAAACTCCCGTATTTCCTTGAAGTCCAGTAGCACCATAAACTCCCGTATTTCCTTGAAGTCCACTAGAACCATAGATTCCATCTAATCCTGTATTACCTTGAACACCAGTGTTACCCTGAACTCCAGTAGCTCCTGTATTACCTTGAAGTCCGGTAGAACCATAGATTCCATCAGTTCCAGTATTACCTTGGAGTCCAGTATTACCTTGAACACCAGTATTACCTTGGAGTCCAGTATTACCTTGGATTCCGGTGTTACCTTGGAGTCCGGTGTTACCTTGGACTCCGGTGTTACCTTGGACTCCGGTGTTACCGTAAACTCCAGTATTACCTTGAACACCAGTATTACCTTGAACACCAGTATTACCTTGAACCCCTGTATTACCTTGAACACCAGTAGCACCATAGAGTCCTTCTGATCCAGTATTACCTTGAAGTCCAGTTGCTCCATTATTACCTGTTTGTCCAACAAATCCTTGCGCCCCAACAGCTCCAGCAGCTCCAGCAGCTCCAGTAGCTCCAGCAGGTCCGGCAGGTCCGGCATCTCCAGTAGCTCCAGTAGCTCCCGTAGTTCCATCAGTTCCGGAAGGTCCAGCAGGTCCAATAGGTCCTTGAATAGGTCCAATATCGATCCATTCATTTATATCGCAGCTCCAAACTAATCCATCTCCAGCCTGTATTCCGGCATTATTATCATATGAGGCATCAGTAGCACTTACAATCCATATATCATTACAACCTGGGCTTTGTACAGCCAATATGGTTGCTGTCGTGCCAGTTCCAACTATATTTATACCTTGAACTGCTTCAAAAATCCAAACCTTTTCTCCAACTACTGCTCCTGCATTTAATAAGTATTGATCTGCAGGGGTTGAATTAACCACGTGTAGCCTTAACATCTTACCGACGTCATTGTTATCTACAACTCCACCAAACTCTCCATTCCCAGCAGTAGAACTACCACCAATTACATGATAACCCTTAATGACCTCACCAATAAGATCTAGGTTATAATCCATGTCTGCATGAGACAATGCACCATTATCGGCGTATTTTGGGCTAAACAAACCTCCGGATTCTCCACCAGTATTCTTCCTACCTGAACCTTGTATATTATCTGAGCTCATCTATAAAACGTCTTTGTATTTTCTATAAAGTTTCTTAAGTTCCTCAACACCACTTGAAAAATATCTCTCGATATATCCGTATGATATATATGGGTTCATTTCTCCTGGAAGACTTTCATTATTTGTTAATATATATTCATCCATCCTAAGCTCATGAAATAGTGTATGTACTTTGTCAAATATGCTTAGATACTTTTCGTTTAATGATTTTATTGTTACCTTAGAAATCTTTCCCTTGGTGGTGTATCTTATGTCCTCCTTATTTGATACTGTGCACATACTTTCATTTTTAGTAATATTGAATGATTTTAACTTATAGATTGAAATATGTTCAGTGTTTATTCTCTCATAATCAACAAGCTCATCTGTTGCGTTAACAAACTTCATAAAATCAGATAACGTCTCATATCTTGGGGTTGACTTCTTAACATTAACGTCTAAAGTTTCTTTAGAAACCTGAATGTCTGTTACTTTCCCCTCATTGGCATCAAATATTCTAAGATATATTGATATTAGATGTAGTGATAAACTATCTATTACCATCTATTCGAATATTTTATTTAATAAGAATGCTATAGTTCCACCTGCTGCCGATATAATGGTTAATGTAACTATCACAAAGTTCTTCTTCCATGTTAAAAGTTCATTATGCTCGTCTCTAAGCTTATAAAACCTTTCCGTAAATTCTTCAAGTTCATGTCTAAATTCAGTGTTCTTCTTAGATTCAATAACAACGCCGTCATATGGGTTCAACAATTGTCTCTTAAGTTCTCTAATCTCATCCTTCATCTCATTCTGATTTTCGACTAATTGTTTTAGAGTTACTTCAATTTGAACAAAGTTCGGGTCCTCTATTCTAGTCTTAAATGAGGAGAAAAGAGTTAACAGCTCTTCAATTAATTCTTTTGGATTCTTGTCTTCTGGATTCATTGCTCAAAAAAAGGTCTTTTTATCTAGATTATATATCTAAATTAAAAAAGACCTAAATAAAAAGTCTCTACATTATATAGAGACTTTCATAATTGTTTTAAATTAAAATTAGCTTAAATCAGGTTCATCAGTTATCATTTTATCTATATGTACATTACAGCTTGACCGATTATGCCCATTTGGTCTTCTACTTTTAATGCAAAGAATTCAGCTGGTACTTCTCCGGTTTTTTTCATTGCCTTTACAAGGTCCTTGAATTGTTTGATAGTAGTTATATCATCTAAGGTTTCGATATTCACCCGTCCCATCGCAGTTTCAAGGGGATACGTCAGATCTTCTGGGTCGATCTCTTTTGTTTTGGGCTTTTTATCAAAGGCATCGTAGGGGAGACCTTCATTAGTTTCCTTATTCTCTGATAAATAGTATGCAGTATACTCTTCGCGAGTCATGCCAGCTTGTTCAGCGTGAAAGTCTATAAAATCTTTAATATTATCCATCATCTTAAAGTTTTTTCCATTCGTTATCTCCAGATTCAGCGTAGTACCATGCCTTATCCTTTATAGAATATAAGTATGCGAAATCTTCAGTGTGAGATTTTAAATATGCATCTCTATCTGCAAAATCACTGGTCATATCTCCACTTTCATCTCTATCTCTACCATAAAATACAGTTTCTCCTTTCTTCTTATTAGAGAACGAATGGCCATCTCCGCCTTTTATTGATTTACCTAAAGATGAAATACCCTCTGCTCCTAAATCTAAAAGACTTTCAATCTTATCAAGTTTTTTATACTCTTTGCTAAGCATATCGCCAACGCCGCCTGAAACATATCCATCATAGTGAATATATGTACCGTGTACTTTTCCTTTCTTATCTTCAATCGCTACAGTAGACCTTGTAGCCTCTGTGATTAAAGATTCATTTAGAGACTTAATCTCCTCTTGGATGATTTGTCTTAGTCTTTCGTTTGTCAGTTTCATTTTATAATTTATTAGTTTTACTCTTTAACAAATACCTCTGCAACAGGATCACCTCCATTAGTATTGCCAGTTATGGCTACATTACCTTTACCATACTTCTTAAGCAGCTTCTTAAGACTCTTCTCAATATTATTCCATTTGATAAAGTCATCACCATTATGGCTAGTCTGCTTCCACTTGTACCCAGACTTCTTTTTTGTATATGTATAATCTAGTACCTCGTCTTGGCTAACTTCATCAGTTCCGATGAAATATTTACCCTCGCTTAGAGATTTAATCTCCTCTTGGATGATTGCTCTTAGTCCTTCGTTTGTTAGTTTCATTTTTTAGTTTATTTTATATACTATATATCAGAGTTATCTGTGTCATCGTTCAATTTCTGGATTTCATCCTTAATCTCATTGACTCTACTTTCAAATCTTAATAAATCTTCATTAGATAATTTATTATGCTTGTTGCTTTTTCTTGCCTTACTAAGTTCTCTTTTAGCTTTAGCCAACATCTTCTTCAGGTCTTTTTCGGATGCACTGAGTGTGGTATCAGATACTTTGATTTTTTTGATTGGTTTACATACAATATTAAAAGTTATGTCCTTAAAACAACTTATAAATTTATCTACAGTGCAATCGTTTTTCATATAACTATATATCTATAGTTTTAAACTGTTTCGCCATATAATCCGTTCTTAACATCTTTCTCTTCTTGTACCTCTTCTTCGACCTGTTCTTCGTAGGAATCAGCATCTAGGCCGAAGATGTCGTCAAACGCGACACCTTCAGCTTCTAGTTGCCTTCGTTCGTCTTCCACGAGTAGGTCTGTTTGTTTGTCTCTTGAGAATCTACTCTCATCAAATGATACGCCAGCATCTAATGTGAAAAATAGTTTCTTTCCGACTTGACCTACTCGATTCTTATCGAACTCCATGTATCTTCTACCTGTGTTCTCTTCTCCATCCCATCTAAGGTTTAGCATCGCTGACGTCATGTGGCGTAGTTTATTACTTCCAACGAATTGACCACCTTTATTTAATTGTAGAATAGTTACGAACGTAGTGTATTTTTTAAGTTTGTTATCTGCTTTATTATGAGCAATCATTAGATCTAAGAACCACTTTTCAGTTTTACTTCTTGTTAGACCACAATCTTCTTTAACAGTGTCATTTACTTCTGTGTAAGAATCTGTTAAGATTAAGTCCCAACCTTCATTTAATACTGACTCAATAACAGTTTTTGGACAGCTATCAACATAATCTGCTAAGAATAGGATTGGTAATTGACCCCAATGTGGAAATCTCTTTAGGTATCTTGCCATATCTATTTGGCTCATTTCAGCAGAAATAAATAGGACCTTTTTACCAGAGTCTTGTAGTTTTGATAGTAATTCAATACCCACTGTAGTTTTACCAATTCCAGGAGAACCAGTAAACATTACGTTTGTTCCAGGAGCAAAGCCTCCATCACTTGAACAAAATTCATCGAATATAGTATCAGTCTTCATTGTTTCGAATAAAGAACTATCTACATTTAAGTCATCTAATTTAGTAAGGCTAATTTTCATATCAGCTACTGCTGGTTTTTCGAACTTATCGTAAGCTCCATTGTAATCTGTTGAGGAATTCCAACGACCACTTGTTAGAGAGATATTAACTACTCTTCCTTGGTTGTTCTTTACCCAATCATATTTGCTATGAGCTGGTTCGATTATTAATGATGCATTTGTTTCTGTTCCTTTTAGTAGGAAGTTTTTACCCGATTGGGAAATTGTGTACTGTGTTCTGTTGTTTGACATGGCGTATGTTTTAATTATTTGTTTGTTTGTTATAGTTTAATATAATCAATAAAGCACGAAATAAAAAACTTCTATGCACTTATTTTCACTAAAGTTATTAACAATCATAAACTTCTTCGTAAATCTCATAGGGTTCGTTAACTCCATCCTCATTATATCGGTTGACTACTATAACCCTATACTTAATTCCTTGCATGTAAATAAAATCGTTCATTTGTTTTTGTTATGATTAATTTGAATGGTTTTCGATTAGTTCATCGATAATTAAAGCTCTTTCTTCACGAGTATAGAAGTAATCGAGTTTTGCTTTAGCATATGCGATTTTAGTGCGGTCGTTATTCTGACATGCATTATATAGTACTTCTGCCCAGTATTGGATTTTAGGTAGATAACCGTTTGCGTATTTCTTATTCATGATATTTTAATTTGTTTGTTTGTTATAGTATAAATATAACACTTAACCCACGAAATAAAAAACTTTTATGCACTTATTTTCACTAAAGTTATTAACAATTATTTCCAAAATAACTGTACGCATATAATTCCAGTAGCTAAAGCAAGAGATATCATGGTTTTGATGGTCAGACCCTCACCCATAAAATGCCAGGTCAAAAATGTAAACGATGCAATACCCATTGAAAAGCCTAAAAATCTTCCTGGCCAGAGTAGTCCATCATAATGTTCAGCAATTAACCTGGTACCATTAATAAAGAAGTAGCTAATCGTAGTACCTCCTACAACAGATAATATTAGTGTATTGTTCTTAGCCCATTCATTAATAAACTGTCCGTTGGTTTGAAACCAAATTAAAGTCTGTCCTACTAAAAAGCACAGAACTCCTATAATTAAACCCTTCAAAATAATTCTTCTGTGGAGGTTAAGAAATGTGATATAAAGGTTTTTCTATGATGTTCAGATCCTCCTATCTCTTTAATTGCTGCTATATGAGATGCTGTTCCGTATCCCTTATTTGAGTTCCATAAGTATCCTGGTACTTCAGTGTCTAATTGTTTCATCAATGCATCTCTAGAAGTTTTAGCTAATATAGAGGCTGCAGCAATGCTTGAGTATTTATTGTCTCCTCCTACTATAGTTTCATACGGTACTACAGTATCACCAGAACTGAATCCATGAAACTGATTTCCGTCTATAAGTGCTAAATCAAATGGATTACCAGCATATACCTCCTTCAGAGACTCATTCATCCCTCTGAGGGTAGCCCTTAGGATATTTGTGTTATCTATCTCCTCTGGAGAGATGTGCACAACCGAGTGAGCTATGGAATTCTGGAGTACTACCTCTCTTGCCTTGATTCGTTGTCCCTCGTTAAGTAATTTTGAGTCTTTTATAAGTGGATGCTGAAATCCAAACGGCATGATACATGCTGCTACGGTAACCGGTCCACATAGAGCTCCTCTACCTGCTTCGTCTACTCCGACTTCTACTTTATCTTTATTTCCGCTATAGGAACCTTTTAATGTTATTTGTTTTGCCATATTGTTTATCTGTAATGATCTCCTCCAACCCAAATAACTAGACTTTTTCTAGTTCCTTCAGTTACTCTAGTTACTCTATGCATCATATAGCTTGGAAATAATACACCAACGCCTAAACCTCTAGGACATTCTATAGTGCTAGTCAATTGCCCAGATGCATCACCACCTAGTGATATTTGCAAGTCGCCTCCTTTATAGTCTTCTTCGTCTGATAGTTGTATTGTAATTGAAACCTTTCTTCTAGAACCCTGTGAACCTTCTAAAATATCTTGATGCCAATTATAATGACCTTTTTCTGATGCATTATATTCCGTGTATTGTATAGATTCATCTGCTGAATGTAAATCAAATCTCCATAATACAGTATTAGCCTCTTTAGCTAAATAAATCATGCGTTCATATAACCAATCCCATTCTGAAGATTTAGGAATCCATTTAACAATAGAGGATCTAGTATCTTGTATTTTATCAGTATTCTTATCTCCTATACTAGCAGCCTCTTGTGGTAGTTTTGATGCTAATTTAATAACTTTTTCGACTTCTTCTTTAGTTAATGCATCCTTAAACCAATAGTATTGTTGAGGATCATTAATATCTTTTTCAAAATTGTAATTCATAATGTTTGTTTAAAGTTTCTTTAGATGCTTTTTGAGCTTTTCTGCCTTAGTGAAATAATCATAAGATAATGACTTATAGTCCTTACGTTGACCATACAGGTCACCAAGTATCATTCTAAGCATTGAATCATCTTTACTATATACTACACCATTATCGCAAACGATAACCTCCTTATTCTTTCGCCTAGCCTCAACTTCACTGGGCTTTACCTTTTCAATGAAAGAGTCGGGAGAGATATTAAACTGTCTCATAATAGAGGGGTACAGAGAGGCAAAATCAAATGAAGCTACTCCTTTATGATAACCCTTAATCGGTTCTTTTACGAAAGCTCCAGCATACTTACCATCCTTCTCGTTGTCTTCTTCTGTATATTCTACTCCTATTCTTTTACCAGACTCAAGCAGTTTTCTAGCGATCAATGATTCTGTTACTCCCACTGGAGATGCTGCTTTATATAACGGCATTTGTGTAATATTTGAAAGTGTAAGAAGAACCTCCATCGACTTTAACTTTTGGTCAATATAATATACAAGAATTGAATCGACTACGTTATAATAAATGTACTTGACGAAATCATTTTCATAAAGATCTTGTAGACCTCCAGTATACTTAATCTTCTTAACACCTAAGACCTGACCTGATACAAAATCAAGAGCATTAGATTCTTTAACCTTTACACTTCTGTCATACTTATCATACAATTGCATATAATCAAGGATACCGATATGAAGTGGTCTGCTGTCTTTTCTATCAAGAGCCTGTGTCATACCAACCTCAGATATATCAATGTTTAATATCTTACATCTATTTACAATATACTGCCAGTCATAGTTAATAAAGTTCCATCCTGTCATCATAGGAAACTTAGGTAAGAACTTCATTAAGAAGGTGTAAACCATATCATACTCTGATTCGAACTTCTTATAAGTGAATGTCCAATCCTGATCAAAGTCTTTAAAATACTCATTAGTATCATCTTCAATCTTTTTGATTTTATCAGATGCCATATCTTCAAGACCTAATACTATTGCCTTTCTATCTGGTGTAATTATTGAGAATGAAAGTATTCTGGTCTTAGCCTCTTCTGCTTTAGGAAATCCATCCACAATCTCAGTCTCAATATCGACAAAATAGGTCTTTGGCATGTTATATGCTAAGATTTCTTTTTTATCCCGTTCAGGTAAACTGTTCATAAAGTATGTTAATCCAAACTTATTATATTGTCTAGAATTTCCAAGCTTAACTGGTCTTCCGTCCCAGTTTTTATACTTATCGCTAACTCCTCTATCCTTTTCACCACAGACATACCAGTTCTGAAACTGCTTGATTGGATATTGTTTAAATGCTACTACACCCTCCTCATTATAATATGAGATGATAACTTTATCCTTCTGTTGCTCTATATCTAAAATCATATATTACTTAGTTCCAGATGAACCAAAACCACCTTCACCTCTTGAAGATTCTGCGGCAAATAACTCATCTTCAGCAACCTCAGCAACAGAAAAATGACCTAGTGGTAATAATACAAACTGAATTATTTTATCCCCAGGATTAATGACTTGCTCATATTCACCAACGTTTGTCAAGTTTATATGTACTTCACCTTGATAACCAACGTCAATTACAGCGGCTCCAACGTGAAGAGACTTCTTAACTGCGACTCCTGATTTATTAAATGCAATAAGAGCATGTCCTTCAGGTACATCAACTTTAATTCCAGCTGGTATAAGACATGAATCTCCTGGTGTTAGTCTAATTATGTCTAAATCATTTGGTACGAAGAAGTCGATTCCTGCATCTGTTGGGTTTGCTCGAGTTGGAGTCTTTACGTCTCTAATTTTTGCTATTCTCATTTTGCTATGTATTTATTTAATGATATTATATAGGTCAATTCTAAAATGTTTCAAATAAAAAAGGGCTCCAATAAGGAGCCCTTTAGTTGTTAATGGTTAAAAATACCTAGAACTTAAAATTTCTAACTCTTTTATTTAGTCTCTTACTTGTTATCTGCAAATAATGAAACGACTAGAACTAATACTATTAGTCCAACGAATCCACCATTACCGATTGAAGTTACTATATTTGTCAGGTTTGTTATTACATCCATTCCAAATACGGTTCCTCCTGTAAGAACTTGCCATAAAATTGTTACTGGTAGAACTGCTAGTATAATACCAGCTAATCCACCAAAAAATCCTTTTAGCATTTTGATTACATTATCCATATTGTTGTTGTTTTTTTGTTAATTATTTAGTTAATTGTGTGCTCTTAAAATTTAAGACCAAAACCTAATAAAAGGTTTGCCGTCTTAGCATTTGTGTCATACACTAATTTAGGGTCTACGTAAACACCTTTGTGAATTGTAAACATCTTACCTACACCAAGCTTCAAGTTATCTATTGATAAACCTGTAGTTGATACATATGCAAAATATCCACTTTTAAAGTATCTAGCGCTTACGTCTAAATTAATATCAGCTTCAGAATCAGCTTGAGATACAGATGCAGAAAGCATTATATCATCAGTAATTCCATAACCGACTGTTGGGGAGACTGACCATTCAGTCCAAGCAACATTACCAATGTCACCAGTACCAACGTACCAATCTCCTTTTTCATTTTGTGCATTGGCCGCGAATAAAGTACCGATAGCCAAAGCAACTGTTAAAAACATTTTTTTCATAATTTTAAATTTGTTTTTGTTTATGTTAATAAAATTCATCTGTTCAATTTTTAATATCTAGGATTTGAACAGACATAGACCAAAATAGTCTCATTATATATACAACAGAATGCTATAAACATTAAATTGTTAATAAATGTAGTTATTATATACGTTATTAAAAAAATGTTTAAATTTAGAAAGATTCACCAGTGATATCGTTGTGTATGTTTCTGAATGCTAACATATTATGATAGTACTGGCACTAAAAATATTACGATATTATGTGCTAAAAATCACCCTGGGCGACTTGCATTACCGTAATATCTCTAGCTCTCCACATATCTACGACCTTATTTCTATCGTCAAATACGCATAATACATCAGAATTTGAGAACCTAGCGTCAAACCAATCAGACTTTAATTTATCGTCTGGTGTGAAGTCTCTGATAGGTCTCATCGTGATACTGTCGAAGGGTACATTAAACTGATTAAGCCAATCTATCGTGGCAGCTTCAGTACCAATACTTCTTCCTGAGAAAATAGCGATATTAAAACCTTGAGCTTTGAGAGTCTGTGCCATAGTAATTACTGGAGCATTAGGCTTATCCATTTGAATATTGTTAGGGTCAAAGAACTTGTCCCAATCAATTTTACCATTATCTTTTGTACAAAATGCTCTACGGTCATCGATAAGAGCTAAGGTACCATCAAGGTCAAAGATTACCCATTGGTTTGTATTGTTAGTCATGTCAGTTATTGTTTGTTATATTGTAATATAATCAATAATGCACGAAATAAAAAATCTGGAGGCACTTATTTTCAAATAAGTTATTAATAACCTAAACTGCCAACAAGTATACGAATATCATAAGAGTAATATACATTATTGTGCTAGCATTTACTTTATTAGTGGTTGTGTTTTGTCTTTCCATATAGTATATATTAAAACTATTGAAAATGTTCACTATCCGAATATTACTAAATTGTTAACTTTTAATATCCTTACTCTCAATTAAAGTATAAGAAAATGAATTTCCATGAATTTCTCTAGCTGCTTGACAAATATCTAAAAATTCATGCCAGTCGTCGTTTGCTGCAATTACCTGACAACCTGCCGACCACTTGTTAATTTGTGTAGATTCTTTGCCTGCATATTTAGTTGCTCTGTGAATGTTAATTCCAAACAAACCTGTGTCCGTTTTAGATTCATCTAAATCATATACGTCATCTCTATTATTATCTCTATAAACGGTAACTTCTTTTTTTTGACCTAAAGCTAAGTATTTACCTTGGTGTAATCTAAGTTTATGTGAACCTCTATATTGGTTTGGTTTTAATATTGCAACACCTTTTTCATTTAATACGTTTTCAACCCAGTGCGAGCCTGGATCGGTAGTACAAGGAAAACAATGAAACTGCCATTCACCTTCTACTTTATAAGATATAGTTATACAGTCATCAAATGCATTTGTTACTTTACCTTTTGTTTCTGAATTTCTAACTCCTACAATATTAACATCGTACCCTCTATTATTATTATCCTCAAACCATTTATATCCTTTTTCTTTAACAGAGGTTTCAATCTGTTCTCTTGTGTAGCATGTTTTCATTCTCTATACTTTATTTTCTATTTGCGAATTTCTCAAGTCCTGCAATACCAAAGCAACCTAGAACCACCATTACAAACGAGTTGTAAATTGATTCATTAATAACTAAATCGGTTCCTGCCCAACCTGTTACTACGTCTGCTATCATTACAACTGTCATAATTAAAAAAGCCATAAAACCAATTATGCTCTTTTCGTTATACTTGTTATCGTCCTTAAATATTTCTTTCCAACTCATCTCATTTTAATTATTTTTAGAAATCACTCATTATGATTTCATCAATCGTTTCCTGTACTTCTTCTTTAGTAGCTTCCATTGTCATCATAATGTTGGCCTGAAACCTCGCTACTTCTTTTCCATCGTCTAAAATCAAGATGGTGGGTACTACTACTATTTTATATTGTTTTTGTAAATCTGAGTTCTTCATTATATCTACGTCTGAAGTAGAACAGTCTGTCAAATCGCCGCACCAATCTACACCGTTGGCTGTATTAAAGGAGGCATTAAACTGTATTACGCATAATTCCTCGCTGCCTATACATATATCCTGTCCCTTTGAAATAAGAGAAGTAAGAAATAATAGGGAAAACAAAACTAAATATCTCATTTTAATTTATCTATTTTATCTTCGATTCTGTCTAAATCTTCCTTTAACTCAATAACATCTTCTTGAGTTGTCATAATTGTTTGACGAACTAATTGATCCTTCATATCAAATTCCATTCGTGTAATTTCTGGGTCAGGAGGAATAGGTAATTCTTTTGCCTCTTCTATATCAGCCTGTAGTATAAACCACATACTGATCACCGTAGCCATCCCTGCTCCTATACCCAATAAGGTTTTTATACTTATGTTAAATCCAGTATCCTCGTTTAATTCTTTAGCCATTTTAAATCTTATTCATTTTATTTATATATTAAAATACTACGTAGTTTATTCCAACGCTAAAATCGTGCCAATTTCTATTCCAATACTTGTTATAAGTGCCCTCTAAAAAGACACCAAGGTTTTTATTTAATTTATAGCCTAATACTAACCCACTACCATAATCAATCCACTGTGTATTATTGTTAAATTTATAATAAGAATACTCACTGTTTGTGTTTAAATGGAGAGGTATAACACTTCCCCAAGTGTGCATCCAGAAGGCCTTAGTATAGTAGTAGTAATCAAATCCTGCTATCAGTGAATAGTTCCACTGTAAAGGTAGTTCATTTCTTCTGTCTGCAACATAGCTATCAAGAACATCAGGGAGAACAACTGCTCTCCAAACCTCACTATTTTCTGCTATTACTACACCTTCTGAGTTCAACCATACATCTGTTTCGAAATCATATTGATATCCCTCACTAAGTGCTATATTAGTGTATGGATATGTTGCTGTTTCGAGTGGATTATAACCATACGCTGCTGATACTCTCTGTGAAACACCTATATTAAAGGACAGCTTTTCATTAACATTATATCTATACCTCTCTGATGCTTCAAAGTATTTAATATCTGCAAATCCGTCTTGAACATAAGATGCTTTAACTATCCAATCCTCAGCAACATACCGTAAGAAGTGATTTTGATCTATGTAGTTCACCCCTTGTTGGCGCTTATAGTCAGCTTCAAATAAAAACTCTAGCCCTTTCACTTTACCGATAGTAGCTGCATCTGAGAATGAGTTTTCAGTACCATTATAAAACGGTCTCTCTTTATTTTCATAGCCAAGTCGAGCAATCTTTCTTAATCCAATTGTGAAAGAATAATCAATAGGTGTACTAACAACATCATAGTTTATAGTACCGTCTGAATTTAAGGAGTATATATCATAATCGACTAGTGAGTTACCTCCATTGACTGCACCGTAAAAGGTTGCAAACTTAAATGCTTTCTTAAATGCCTGTGCTTGGATCTGCAGACTGCATACCGTAAATATTAATAGTAGTAAATATCTCATTGCTTAATTATTCTTTTTGTAAACTTAACACCACCATATGTTAGAATAAGTTGATACATTCCGTCACTTAGGTCAGTAATATCTATCTGCCTAGGGTTACTCTCATGTAACACCAATTGCCCCGTAGCGCTATATAATGATGCGTCGACCTGTAGTAAGGTCGCTATAGTTATAATACCTGTTGTTGGGTTAGGAAATACTGTGATTTGTGTATCGCCATATTCTACTATTCCTACTGAATCATCGTTTGCTTCACAGTAGTTATATAAATCTTGGCATCCTCCGTTCCATGTTGTATTGCAGCAATTAGGGCTAACATCGATTACCCATGCATAGCACCCATCATTTAACCAATATGGATCACCTGCTTCACCTACACAACCTGCATCGTATAAGCAGCTACCATCATCTGTGTTAACAAACTCATCATAGTTGTCTGCATTTTGATCTGTACAACCTTCTAATGTATCAATACATGATTGATTGTCAGTGTTAGCTTCTGGATCATAATTAAATGCTAATGGATCAGTACAGCCGTATAATGTATCTATGCAGCTAAAATTCTCTGTGTTAGCTTCTGGATTATAATTAAATGCTAATGGGTCTGTACATCCTTCTACTACATCAGCACAAGTATCATTATCTACATTAGCTAGCTCGTTATAGTTAAATGCATAGGGATCTGTACAACCATAAATAGGGAGTACACAACTAAAATCATCTACATTAGCATCGGGATAATAATTTAATGCTATTGGATCTGTACAGCCAATTACAACTTCAATACATGTATCATTATCTACATTTGCAAATTCATTGTAATTAAGCGAGTATTGATCTGTGCACCCATATATAGGAAGTACACAGCTAAAATCATCTACATTAGCTAATTCGTTATAATTAAGAGCGGATGGGTTAGTGCACCCTATTACAATGGGAGTACAAGAGTCATTATCTACGTTTGCTAATTCGTTGTAGTTTAGAGCCCCTTCATCCATACATCCATAAATTGGTAAAATACAGCTCAAGTCATCAATGTTTGCATCTAGATTAAAATTTAAAGCTATAGGATTTGTGCATCCATCTACGACAGGGGTACAAGAATCATTATCTACATTTGCTTCTTGATTGTAATTAAATGCTGTAATATCAGTACAACCATTAACTACTGGAATACATGAATTATTATCTGCGTTAGCAGAAGCATTAAAATTAAACATTGTAATATCTGTACAACCATATACAAATGGAACACAAGGTCCTGAGTCTGTTGCTGTTGAATCAAAGTTGTATTGAAGCGGGTCTTGACAGCCTTCTACTTCTAACTCATCGCATACTCCATCGTTATCAATATCACTTACACAATGGTTATTACAATCATAATATTCAACATTGTATGTACATGATGCTGAGGTATTTGCTAGGGGTTGGTAGTTACATGCGGCATCGTCCATACATCCATTAACAATAGGAATACAAGTTGATAGACATTCACCCATGCCTGAATACATAAATGGGGATAATCTGATTGGGCTTATAAATGGATTGTCTCCACCAAGTGCTATAATATTTCCTGTAGGACTAACTATTTCAAAACCACATTCGACCATAAAGTTCATTGATAGCGGATCTGAATAGAAGAATGCTTTTACAAGTTCATTAGAGTTTAAATCTAATTGTGTTGTAAATAATGC